>Ga0209066_10001932_pt1 | contig 26413 bp, 24 predicted proteins | sample All_14_2_FD_187198 | JGI IMG/M metagenome (GOLD analysis project Ga0209066, IMG submission 187198) | Freshwater microbial communities in response to fracking from Pennsylvania, USA - Allegheny Zone_MetaG_DW_15 (SPAdes) (version 2) ...
CGATACGCTGGCCTATTGTCGTTTTGATGGTAAAGAAACAAAAATATTTATTTCTTTACCATAGTCAACACCATCAACCTCAAAACCAAATAATTTAGAAAATTCATGACGATAGCCAGAAATATCCGAAATATCCGAAAGATTTTCAGTGTTTACCTTTTTCCATAGATCAGCCACCGTCTTTTGAACATCAAGCCTCATTTCTTTATCATCCAGCCTGATTAGGCCATTTTTATCTGTTAACAATTCATCTGTGCTATATAAGAAATCTGCATATAAACGCTGTATCTGCTCTATACATCCTTCATGTAAACCTTTGGCTTTCATTACTTTATATAGCAATGAGATATACAGAGGAACGACAGGAATTGCTGCACTTGCTTGTGTTACCAAGGCTTTATTAACAGAAATATACGCATGACCACCTGTATGCTTCAACCTGGTGCCAATTTCTCGAGCTGTTTTCTCTAAATGTAATTTTGCTTTACCAATAGTCCCTTCACGATAAACAGGATATGTTAATTCAGGACCAATATAAGTGTAAGCAACTGTTTTGACGTGATCAGCCAATAACCTGGCTTTGCTTAATGCATCAATCCACATCGCCCAGTCCTCGCCACCCATGACAGCTTCTGTTTGTCGAGTTTCTTCTTCATTTGCTGGTTCTACAGTAATTTCACTGACTTCGCCGCTACTTATATTTACGGTTTTATTTGTATATGTATTGCCAAGTGTTTTTAGTACAGAACGAAGATCTTCACCGGTTTCAGGATGTACGCGACGAGGTGAAGCCAGGCTGTAAATCACCAAATCAACCTCGCCATCCCAGTCATTTTTTATCAAGTCGATAGTTTGCTGTTTAATTTCATTGGAAAAGGCGTCGCCATTAATGCTTTTAGCATAAAGCCCTTCTGCTATTGCGGCTTCTTCGAATGCTGCAGAATTGTACCATCCAGCAGAAGCAGTACGTTGATCAGAAGCTTCTTTTTCAAAAAATATGCCTATAGTTTTTGCGCCATAGCCAAATGCTGCGGTAATGCGACTTGCTAATCCATATCCTGTAGAGGCACCAATAATAAGCACTTTCTTTGGGCCAGTGCTGACAGACGAATTTTTTTTGATATATTTTATTTGTTCTAACACATTCTGCCGGCATCCTTCTGGATGAGAAGTAGCGCAAATAAAGCCCCGGATTTTCGGTTTGACTATCATTCGATATGGTTTCCGTCCAATTTCTTGAAAGCAAGTTTCACCCGTTTCCAAAAGATATTCAAGTGTTTCGGTTCATATGACTGCATTTTCGGTACCAGTGGTCGCTCAATTGATTGATGTGATCTTTGATAAGCGCTTGTCGAAAGGAGTAGTAGACAGGGTATCTGCTGATTCGTTTGTATTTGGTTGAGAGTGAGCTTCTGCAAAAAATCCATGTGAAGAAATATTTGTTGATGAACTGGCAACTGCTGATGATGTACTTGTTGCACTTAAAAATCTCCTCTCTCCAAGGATATTTAGCATTTCAGTTAGCAGAAGCGATTCCAGACGTGTGCTGAGTTTAAGCATGTTATTTTGTTGTTTAGAAAATTGCTGTGAACTGGAAACCGAAGTTGCCAGGTTACGACATCAACTGAGCAAGCAATCAAAAACCAGCAAAGCCCATTCGCCTGCTTTTTGGCAAGCTACCCCAGTCGATAATTGCCTTGAGGGGGCGAGATCAGAATGCATACCCTCGGATTACCAGCAAGACTTGACTTGATCCATTAGACCACATCACTTCATGCATGGCTCATGCCAGGCTCAAATTGGGAATTCTAATTTAAAGTGCGACAGTCTGAAAATCTGTATCATGTTCTTGGGGAACTTGAATCAGAAAAGGAGACTGTCACATGGAGCATTATACCCAGTTAACCAAAACGGATCGACGTCGTTTATATGTTTTTCTTGAAATAGGCTTATCAGTCAAGGATATTGCGCATAAAATGCTCAGGCACCGTTCCACTATCTACCGGGAGTTGAACAGAAACAGGGATTCAGGAGTGTATTTACCGATAGTAGCTCATGAAAAAGCTCTGGAAAGAGCGGGAAACAATCGCCCTAACAAATTAAAAGATAATAGTGTTTTACGGGACTACGTTGTCAGATCTCTGGTTGACAAGGGCTGGAGTCCTGAGCAGATTTCCGGCCGTATGAAACATCAAAATCTGAGTTTTTATGTCTGTCCTGAAACCATCTATCGGTATGTCTATCAGTCCAATGACAAAAGGCTCTATCATGCGCTGAGATTCAGTAAACCCAAGAGACAGAAGCTCTTTCAGAGGAAGCACAGAACCTGTCGTTTTGGAGATCCTTATCTGATTACCCATAGACCTGAAGCCATCGAGTCCAGAGTACGTTTTGGCCATTGGGAAGGAGATACCATTGAATTCAAGGGCAACAAAAGCATGGGAGTAACCACGCTGGTTGAACGCAAATCGAGAATGGTGTTTCTCATCAAAAACCAGAGTAAGCATTCCAGAGGTGTTATGGAAAAAATACAAGGAAAATTTGAGGGATTACCTGTAAAAATGATGAAAACAATCACCTTTGATCAGGGCTCCGAATTTGCTGATCACCAGTATCTTGAGAGAACCATGAAGTGTGAGGTTTATTATTGTGAGGTTCATTCACCATGGCAGAAGGGAAGCAATGAGAATATGAACGGCCGGTTACGAAAATACCTGCCAAAAAATGCTAGAATTGATCTTATATCGCAGAAGGATCTTGATTTAATAGCTGAGAAAATGAACCGATGCCCAAGAAAGTGTATTGGTTATAAAACACCCAAGGAACTGTTTATACAGCAGTACAAAAATGACTGTCGCATTTGGAGTTAAAATTCGCCCTTAAAAAACACACGTAAGTCCTTGATATAATGGTGCGCCCGGAAGGATTCGAACCTCCGACCCTTTGGTTCGTAGCCAAATACTCTATCCAACTGAGCTACGGGCGCATAACTGGCGGAGAGAGAGGGATTCGAACCCTCGATGGGATTTCTCCCATACTCCCTTAGCAGGGGAGCGCCTTCGACCACTCGGCCATCTCTCCAGTCAATCTGGGGCGAAGTATATCAGGAATTTAAGACTCGTCAACACCTTGTAAACGAAAAAATGCATTAAATATCCTGATGTAATTTACAGAAAGCCTGGTAAGCTGCTATCTTCTTCTAATACCAAATCTTAAGAGGTTCCAGGAGGAGTAATGAAGCAGAAGTCGAATTTGAGTGGGCGGCATGTCTATGTTGTGGATGGTAATCGAACGCCGTTTCTGAAGGCGAAGGACATTGGGCCTTTTACAGCGTCTGATCTGGCAGTTGCTGCTGGTTTGCCTTTGTTGAATCGTCAACCGTTTTCGCCTGAGGATCTGGATGAAGTCATTATTGGTTCAGCCTTGCCGAGCCCTGATGAAGCCAATATTGCACGGGTTATTGCACTGCGCCTGGGTTGCGGTGACAAGGTTCCAGCCTTTACTGTGATGAGAAATTGTGCGTCCGGAATGCAGGCACTGGATAATGCGGCGCAGCAAATCGCCTCTGGTCGCAGCGATCTGATTCTGGCAGGCGGAACTGACGCCATGAGTCATGCGCCTTTATTATTTAATCAAAAAATGGCGTCCTGGCTGGGGCGCTGGTTTGGCGCTAAAAGCATCGGGCAGCGTTTTGGCTTGATGACGCAGTTCAGGCCATCTTATCTGGCTCCGGTTATTTCCTTGCTCAGAGGTCTGACGGATCCGGTTATCGGGATGAATATGGGCCAAACGGCTGAAAAAGTCGCTTACCGCTTCAATATAACGCGCGAGCAAATGGATGCGTTTGCCGTTGACAGTCATCAACGTCTGGCTGCGGCCTATGCGGATAAACGTATGTCGGAAGTCACGCCCATTATTGATTCCAAAGGACGGGTTTACGCGGAAGACGATGGGATTCGGGCCGATTCCTCCGTCGACAAACTGGCCAAACTCAAGCCTTTCTTCGATAAAAAATACGGCATGGTAACGCCAGGCAACAGCTCGCAAATCACTGATGGCGCTTGCCTGTTGATTCTTGCCAGTGCGGATGCGGTGAAAAAACATGGTTTGAAGGTCATCGGACGTATCGTTGACTCGCAGTGGGCAGCATTGGATCCATCGCAAATGGGGCTCGGGCCTGTTCATGCTGCAACACCGATTATGCAACGTCAGCACCTGAAACCTGCTGATATCGATTGCTGGGAAATCAACGAAGCGTTTGCAGCGCAGGTATTAGGCTGTTTGGCCGCCTGGGAGGATGAAGATTATTGCAAGAGCCAATTAGGCTTGAAACAAGCGCCTGGCGCACCATCTTTATCACAATTAAACAAAGATGGCGGTGCGATAGCTGCCGGTCATCCTATCGGTGCCAGCGGAGCGCGTATCGTTCTGCATACACTTAAATCACTGGAACAAAACAAGGGTACTCACGGTATGGCCGCAATCTGTATCGGCGGCGGGCAGGGCGGTGCCATGTATCTTGAACGTGTTACGGAGGTAACGGAATAATGGATAACTACAAACATTGGATAAGCCAAACAGACGCGGATCACATCGTATGGTTGGGGATTAATCGTCAGGACGCCAGCGCCAATACCATTAATGATGAAGTATTGGATGAGTTAAATGTGTTGTTAAGTGAAGTCAGCAAGCAGAAAGATGCGGCTGGTTTGATAATATATTCAGCGAAAGAAAAAGGATTTATTGCCGGTGCCGATGTCAATGCGTTTTCCAGCTTTAAAACGCCCGGCGAAGCCGTGGACTTTTTGAGAAAAGGGCAGACCGTGTTTGCTCGCCTGGAAGCACTCGACATACCCACCGTGGCCATGATTGATGGATTTTGCATGGGTGGCGGCCTGGAATTGGCGCTGGCATGTGATTATCGCATCGCAACAGATGATGTGAGCACGCGCCTTGGACTGCCGGAAATCATGCTGGGCATTCATCCTGGTTGGGGTGGAACAGTTCGCTTGCCTCGCTTGATTGGTGGATTTAACGCCTTGTCGCAAATGATTTTGACCGGTGCCGCAATCAGCGCATCCCGAGCCAAAGCCCTGGGCCTTGTCGATGACGTGGTGCCTGTGCGTCAGCTAAAACGTGCCGCAGTGTACTTTGTGAAAAACAAACCCGCCAAACACAAACCAGGTTTCATCCAGTCATTGACAAATTATTCCTGGATCCGTTCGCTGCTGGCTCCCTTGATGCGTTCCAACGTGGCCAAACGCGTCAAAAAACAACATTATCCAGCGCCTTATGCCGTGATTGATCTCTGGGAAAACGAAGGCGGTATTGGTGATCGCGCCTATTTGAAAGAAATCGATTCTGTTGAGCAATTGGTCAGCAAAGGCGCCACGGCCAAAAACTTGATTCGGGCATTTCTGCTGCGCGAACGAATGAAAGCCTTCGCCAAAGACAGTAATTTTCTGGCTCAACATGTGCACGTCATCGGTGCAGGCGTGATGGGTGGTGATATCGCTGCCTGGTGTGCTTTGCGCGGTCTGCACGTGACCCTGCAGGACAAAAGTCATGCCCAGATTGCACCGGCTTTGGCTCGTGCCCATACCTTGTTTAAAAAGAAACTGCGACAGCCGCGCCTGGTAATGGCCGCGATGGATCGCCTGGTTGCGGATCCGGATGGCCATGGCATTGCCAAAGCTGACGTCATCATCGAAGCAGTGTTTGAAAACCTCGACGTTAAACAAGCGATTATGAAACAAGTAGAGGAAAAGGCCAAAAAGGACGCGATTATTGCAACCAATACCTCCAGTATTCCCCTGGACGAAATCAGTCAGGTTATGCAAAGCCCCAACCGCCTGGTGGGTATTCACTACTTTAATCCTGTGGCCAAAATGGAACTGGTGGAAGTGGTGAGCAGCGCCCAAACCCTGAAATCCGTTCGCGAGCGTGCTTGCTCTTTCGTGAATCAAATTGGGCGTTTACCCTTGCCTGTCAAATCCAGTCCTGGCTTTCTGGTGAATCGTACGTTGATGCCATATCTGATGGAATGCGTACAGTTGCTTGATGAAGGCGTTCCCGCAGAAACCATCGACCAGGCCGCGAAAGATTTTGGTATGTTCATGGGGCCGGTTGAGTTGGCGGATACCGTTGGCATGGACGTTTGCCTGGCTGTTGCACAAAACCTGAGCCAGCATTTTGGTGGAACTGTTCCAGACAAGCTGATCGCCATGGTGAAGGAAGGCAAACTGGGACGTAAAACCGGTGAAGGCTTTTATCGCTATAAAAATGGCAAGCCCATCAAAAACAAAGTGAAAGACAGCAAATCACAGACGGATATTGCCAATCGCCTGGTGATGCGCATGGTCAACGAAGCCGCAGCCTGTCTGCGTGAAGGCGTGGTTGCCGACAGCGATTTGCTCGATGGCGCCATGATTTTTGCGACCGGATTTGCGCCATTCCGCGGCGGCCCGATGAATTATGCTCACGACTTTGGTCATGACAAACTCAATGAGCTGTTCGCCAATTTGGAAACCCAATATGGTCAGCGTTTCAAAATGGATACAAAACTAAATTGAAAAAACGTCTGATTGTGTCGATTCTGGCAGCCTTGTGTCTGCCAGAGTTGTCTTTTGCGACCACCTGGGTGTTGCCTGAAAAAGGGGATGTGGTGGGCGAAATTCAATACGCCTCACCCGTGTCAGGAGAAACTCTGGCCGATGTCGGGATACGTTTCGACGTGGGATATTATGAAATGCGCAACGCCAATCCCCGTGTTGATGGATTGAGACCTCTTGCTCCCGGCACGCGTTTGTTGATTCCGTCTCGTTATATATTGCCTCCCGGCAAACGACAGGGTCTGGTTATTAATCTCGCTGAGTACCGACTGTATTATTATCCTCCCGGTGATAACGTGGTCATTACGTACCCGGTTGGCATTGGCCGTGAAGGTTGGAACACACCGATTGGCGAAACAAAAGTAAGCTCCAAAGAACGCGATCCGGTTTGGCGCCCGACTGATAATGTTCGTGCTGAAGCAGCCAAACACGGCACACCCATTCCGGATGTGTTTCCGCCAGGGCTCGGCAATCCTCTGGGTCGTCATGTATTGCGTCTCGGTTGGCCGACCTATTTAATACACGGTACCAACCGTCGGGATGGCGTTGGCTCGCGAGTCAGCGCGGGTTGTATCCGCATGATGCCGGAAGATATCGAGCCTTTATTTGAGCAGGTACCAGTTGGCACGCCCGTTCGAGTACTCAATCAATCGGTTAAAGCGGGTTATGATAATGGGAGTTTGTATCTGGAGGTTCATCCTTTGCTGGAGCAATCACGTGATAAAACCCTGGCGGCGCTGGTTGAGCAGCAGTTGTCAGCTCACGGGTTGAGTAAACCGGCTCTTGCCGATAATCAGATTCATCAAGCCAACGGTGTGCCTGCCAAAATTTTCTGAGTAGATTGTTCGGCGCGGTTTTTCATTCGATAATAAATAGTGTGCGTTATCACGATGGTAATTAAACTGCCGAGCAGATCAATGGGATAGTGCCAACCCAATAAAACGCAGGATAAAGCCAACAGGATGTTAAGCGGTATAAATAAAATCAACAAAGGCCGCCAGGCGCGAGACAGATACAGACAAAGCCAGGCCCAGATAACATGAAAAGAGGGCATCGCAATCATTCCGCCATCCACGGTGGTCGGACTGATATATGCATGAATTTGACGGAATTTCAGTCCGGTATCCAGTTGCTCAGTGCTGAAATAGGGGCTGATGATGTTGCTGGCGGGCGCGGTGGTTGGGAAAAAATAATAAAATACAAAACCAATAATGGCGCTGATCAACATTAAACAGTAATACTCTCTCAATTTGTCCGTGAATCCAAAAAAGCACAGCACAAAAGGCAGCAAACTCATTTGCAATGCAATGCTGTCGTAGCTTTTTATCAACAGAGTTTTGAAAAGAGGGTGCTGTGCTGTCCAGCTCATGATGTCAGCCATGTCAATACCCAGTTTCTGCTCCCATACAATCAGCATACTGTCTATGGGTTGGAAGGGTGTGAATTGTACGGCAGCAGTGAGAATGGCGATCAGTGCGATGCTTGCATAAAGCAAGGCGATGTTTTGTACTACCTGAAGTATATAGTGATGAGGGTTTAAAACCATCCTCATAAGAAGCCAGCCAATCGCCAGATAGACACCCGGCACCCATGCCCATGGCGGAAAATAATTATTGCCCGGAAAGCGAAAAACATAATGATTAACTGCAAAGGCCGTTATCGAAATCAAACAAACGATCAACGCCGAGACAGGATAACATCGATTTCTGACAGTCACGAGGGCCATGGCTCAGGCTTGTGTTTCAACGCTTTGTTTTTCTTTGAGCTTGATGGCCTGATAAATTTCTTCGCGATGCACTTTAACGGTGCGAGGGGCGTCAACACCAAATTTGATATTGCCGTGCTCGGGCGTTTTAAAGGCAACAAGGCGAATTACCTCACCATTCACACAAAAAACGAGCGGTTCTTCGAAGGATGCAGTTACAATATTCATGAAATCCTCTTTTTTAGAAAGACTTATATCGCAGCATCCCGCTGAATGCAACGATTTTTACAGAGTTTCGATGATCGATATGTAGATCACAGCCAACATCAGGAGACCCTTCGCTGCGCTCTGGGCGACATGGCTGGGCATCGGTGTGGCACGGACAAGCGCTGTGTCGCCCAGAGCGCAGCGAAGGGTCTCCCTCAGTTGACGGCGAAGGATCACCCGCATTTAGCACGGATATCCTTGCTTCAAACCCAAAACCCGGTTAGAATTGCGCGTTGCAAAACCTTGCCTTACTTGTTGTATTTGACATCAAGAAGGCTTTAATCCACAAGGAGACACCATGAGACATTATGAAATAGTGTTTCTTGTTCACCCCGATCAAAGTGAGCAAGTACCCGCTATGGTAGAGCGTTATGAGGCCGTAATTGCCAAGCATAACGGTTTAATACATCGAAAAGAAGATTGGGGACGACGTCCATTGGCTTATCCAATCAACGACGTTCACAAAGCGCATTATATTCTCCTGAATATCGAATGTAACCAGGAAGCACTGGATGAACTGAAAAACCTGTTCAAATTTAACGATGCTATTTTGCGTAATCTGGTTCTTAATCAAAAAGAAGCGATTTCAACTGAATCGATGTTAATGAAAAAAGAAAAAGACACTCGTGTAGCCTAAGGGGAATATTTATGTCAGCTTACTTCCGTAGAAAAAAAATGTGTCGATTCAGCGCCGAGGGCTCTAACGAAATCGATTACAAAGATATTAACCTGTTGAAAAACTATATTTCTGAAACAGGAAAAATCGTACCAAGCCGAATTACCGGTACGCAAACACGTTTTCAACGCCAGCTGGCCAAAGCAATCAAGCATGCACGATTCCTGGCACTGCTTCCGTTTTGTGACAGTCATCGTTAAGAGCGCATCACGTGGATAGCTTTTTACGCAAGCAGGGACAATACATTTTGCAAAAGGAGCACTACGCGCTTCTTTTGACAGCCCTGTTGGTGTTTATACCTCTGTCAGCCTGGTTATCTGTGGCGGTCATGAGTTTTGTAACACTGCGAAAAGGGAGTTATGACGGTTTAAAGACGTTGGTCGCGGGTTTGCTCGCTGCAATCATCACAGCGTGGTTTTTTGCAGCGACAGCTTATGCCGCAGCGCCGCTTCTACTCTCTTTTATCGTAGCCTACGGTGCAGCGCTTATGCTCCGGGCTACGGCAAGCTGGAATGTGCTTGCGCTGATGCTTGTGTTAATTGCCACGTTGATATTGGCGCTGATCCACTGGTATGCGCCAACTTACGCGCTTGTTCAGTTTGATATCCTGCTGTCAACGCTGCGGAAACTGGACCAAGACAGTCAGGTGCTTCAGTTTTTGGGAGACCAGTCTGGCGTCAACCGGGAAGTTTGGGCTAATTACACGATTGGTATACGGGCTTTCAGCCTGATCTGTTCGGTACTGACTTCGTTGATGCTGGCCAGATACCTTCAGTCCCTCCTGTTTTATCCAGGCGGGCTTCGCAAGGAGATGCTGACGTTTCGAGCTATGTTGCCGGGCGTGCTGTTATTGCTTGTAGTGATAGCGGGTGCCTGGAAAGACAATGCTCTGGCCATCAGTTGTTTGCCCGTAGCGGTTGCTTACGCGACTGCAGCAGGAATGAGTTTATTATATTACGTGTTGTCCCAAAAAAACGGGTTGCTGGTGTTATTGCTCCTGTTTGTACCGTTGATTATAGTGCCTTACATTATGTTACCGGTTTATATGCTTTTGGGTTCACTGGACAGTTTATTTAATTTTAGATTGCGTTTGCCACTAAAAGCAGACGACACTGAAAAATAAGGGGTTAATCATGCAAGTTATCTTATTGGAAAAGGTAAGAAATCTCGGCAATTTGGGTGATAAGGTTGATGTTAAGGCCGGTTATGGTCGTAACTTTCTTATTCCACAAAATAAAGCTGTTTTTGCAACAGCTAAAAACGTTGAACACTTTGAGCAACGTCGTTCCGAGCTGGAAGCAAAAGCCAAACAAGGTCTGGCTCAAGCCGAACAACGCGCTGCCAAGCTGAACGACAGCAGCATTGTAATTTCCGCTATGGCAAGTGATGAAGGTAAATTATACGGTTCTGTTGGTCCTAACGAGATCAAAGACGCGCTGGTTGCCAAGTCAATTGAAATCAACAAACGTGAAATCGTGATGCCTGAAGGCCCTTTGCATTCAGTTGGCGATTATGTTGTTGAAATTCATGTTCACAGCGATGTGATTGCTCAACTGCAAGTACAAATCGTTTCTTCAAAAACGTCTTCAAAATAAGACATATTTTGTAGCTCGATATGAAATCCCCGTCGGGAAATTTTAGGCGGGGATTTTTTTTGGGCTTAAAAAATTCCGGGCCTGGAGCATCGGTGCCACGACTTGTTGGGCCAGGGCCCAACCTACCCGCTCAGGAAGATCTCGCTGCGAACGGGTAGGTTGGGCCCTGGCCCAACAAGTCGTGGCACCGATGCTCCTTACTGGTTCTCAGGCTTCCATTTAATATTACAGCCCAAACTTGGAACCTGAACACCAGAAACCGGGCGTCCCGCCAACAAACAATCCAGTGCATGACGAATCGACAAGCCCGAAACAGGTATCGCGTTGCCTGGCCGCGAATCATCCAGTTGCCCGCGATAAGCCAGAACCATCTCTCTCGAATAAACAAAAAAATCAGGTGTGCATGCTGCCTGGTATGCTTTGGCAACGTCCTGGCCCTCATCAAAAAGATAAGGGAAGGGATAGCCTTCCGTCTGCGCCGTATATCGCATGTTCTCCGGGGAGTCATCTGGATAATGCTCAACATCATTGGAGTTAATAGCAATAAAACGAACATCGTAAGGCAGGTAATCAGTAGCGAGCTGAGTCAGCTCTTTATTAATATGTTTGACGTAGGGGCAGTGATTGCAAATAAACATAATCACGGTGGCGGCAAATTCACCTGATTCAGGACAGGACATCAGTTTCCCACTGAGGGTGTCCATCAATGAAAACGGTGCCGCCCTGGTGCCCAGAGCCGTCATAAGCGACGGTGTTTTAGCCATGTAAACTCCGTAAAAAAGTATGGAAAAATGGAATGATGGCCGGCATCACAATTCTGCTTAACATAATCACAGCAAACAAGGAATTGAGAACGACCCAAATTAAGGAAACGCGCAGGGTTTTGCTGCTGTAGAATGCATAAATGGCTACAGACGTACTGCCAAACATAAAAATCCATTCGTTATTGTAAGAGAAGCCAATGGATAATGCGGCGATCCCGAGTATACCCATCAGTAAATACAGGTTATTAAATTGTCCACTGACAATATAATAAAAGAGCAATTGCAGACAGAGCAAAGCGGGCAGGGCAACTTGCAAGGTGGGGCCTATTCCGAGATAAATAGCGCTGTGACCGGATATCAGAATTAACTCAAGTGCAATAAAATAGATCAGTTGATAGTGAAGCGCTGTGCAGAGCAGCAGGCAGGATCCTGCTATGTAATACAGTTGTGCTGAAGATTGCAACAATCCGGCAAGCAAAACCAGGGCGCCGATCACGCCCGTCAGCACATAAAAATAATCCGCTTTTCTATTGTTCAATATGTCACCATTTCAGGTAAATACCTTTGGCAACCGAGTCCGAAATAATTTGTTTTTGGCTCTTGTTGATCGAAACCCAGTAATTCCCCATATTGCTTAATGCAAAACGGACGCGCGGATATTGGCAAACGTCCAGGACCTCTCGACAATCGACTTTCACGCTGTTGGCTTCTTCAACCGTGAAACACTGGAAGTTCAAACTGCTGACATCAGAGGCCAGAGCAGCCCAATTACCAGGTTGAATTTTTGCTGTGAGCGAGGGGCTCATAAACACCTCGCGTGTTTCAAAACGCTGCATTTCAATATTTTTTTGACTGCGGTTTTGAACCAGATAATAAGTTTGATTACCGCTTTCGTTAACAACCAGATTGGTGCCATTGTAACCAAAACCGGTCACTTCACAACCACGTGGAAAATTGCTGACAACCTTGACAGGTTTGGCCGCCTCGGCAGTACCAATCAGCAAAGCAGCCATCGCCGCAGAAACGAGCATTATTTTATTTACAAACATGTGAACCCTTTGTTTTTTATTTAGTGCCAATATTTTAATCTTATCTCGCCTGTTGTAAAGGAAATCAAACAAACTTGTGCCTGGATTGACATAGGAGCGCAACTGAGGGAGACCCTTCGCTTCGCTCTGGGCGACACTGCTGTTCTCCGTGCCACACCAATGCTCAGGCATGTCGCCCAGAGCGAAGCGAAGGGTCTCCTGATGCAAGCCCGGTGCTCTCTCCGGGCGACATGACCGTTCTCAATGTTCTTTATAAGCAGCAATTTTGGACAACAACATGGGAGAATACGTGCGATAAAAACTCAAAGACAAATACAGCACAATATAGCCCATCGATAAAACCAGACACACGGGATTCATCACCGGGTAGGTCCATAAGAGCAAAGCAGAACATATGGCGTATACCAGTGAAAATCCATGCATCAACAGCTTGAGTTGTTTGTTATCTGTCAGGTAATCCAGACGAGACGGATAAACGTATTTGATGGGCACAAAAATAAGGACACAAAAAATGCCCAATATTATCGCATTTGTCTGACTGCTTGTTTCAAATATAAACATGTAAAAAACAGCAATATTCCAATAACAGGGGAATCCCTTGAAAAAATGATCCGGCGTTTTGGCATCGGCCTGACAGAACTGATAGGAGGATGTAATGATGATGGCGACGATGAGGATCAGTGCAAAAGACGGCGGCAGCATGTCGGCTTTGACGTAAAGAAAAAAACAGGGTGTGATGACATAATTAACATAGTCTACAATATTATCAAGCAAGGCGCCGTCAAGATTGGGTAGAACTTTTTTAACACCCACCAGACGAGCGAATGTGCCGTCCAGCGCATCAATAATGATCGTGATGGCCATCAGCCACAAAGCCTGTTTATATTCATGCTGATATATTTTGACAAGTGTGAACAGGCCAAGGCACGCGGCGCTTGCAGTAAACGCGTGCACAGCCCAGGCTACCAGGTAATGAACCGGGTGAAAACCTGGTTTTTTTGCAGTCATATATTGTCCTGAATAAGGTTAATTTAGCCATATTGCATGGGATGTTGACACAAACCGCCAGCAGGCACTATGGTCATTAATATGAAAATAGTAACAATATTTAAAACCCGTACGCAAGGCTTGTGTTAATATTAACTAATATAGATAGCTTATTGAAACACAATTGAAATTTAACCGAACAGGTAGGGTGATCATGATTCAGACAATTAATCCGGCAACCGGTGCACTGCTGAAAGACTATCCGGCTATCAATGAAGCTGATGCACGATTGGCTGTCAACAATGGCCATCAGGCTTTTTTATCCTGGAAAAATACATCGTTTTCCGATCGCGGCCAATTGATGTTGAACCTGTCAACCTTGTTACGTCAGAAAGCGGACGAATACAGTTTGTTGATTGCCCGTGAAATGGGAAAACCCGTCAGTCAGGGGCGCAAGGAAGTTGAAAAATGTGCCTGGGTTTGCCAGCATTATGCCGATCAGGCGGTTGAATATTTACAACCCAGAACCATAGCAACCGATATGTCGATAACCATGGTTTGCTATCAGCCATTAGGTCTGATATTCGCCATCATGCCCTGGAACTTTCCGTTTTGGCAGGTGTTTCGTTTTCTCGCACCGACCTTGATGGCTGGCAATACTGCTCTGTTAAAGCATGCTCCAATCTGCAGCGGCTCCGGCTATGCCATCGCAGATTTATTGCTGGAAGCCGGTTTCCCTGCGCATGTGTTTCAGCATCTGGCACTAAGTAATGAGGTGGCCGCCACGGTCATCGCTCATCCCGATGTAGCCGGCTTGAGTTTTACCGGCAGTGATAAAGCAGGGCGGGAATTGTCGTCACTGGCCTCCTCTTATTTGAAAAAGTCGGTCCTTGAATTGGGTGGAAACGATCCCTATATTATCCTTGATGACGCGGATCTTGATCTCGCTGCTACCAGCGTGGTGGCGTCCCGATTGGCCAATTGCGGTCAGGTTTGCATTGCCGCCAAACGTATTATTGCAACAGCATCGATTTATGATCAATTAGTTGATAAAATAGGCCGGTTGATGGCAGCATATACCATGGGCAATCCGGAAGATGCGTCCACAACGCTCGGGCCAATGGCACGGGCAGATTTGCGTGAAGGTTTGCAGCGACAGATTGATCGCAGTGTTGAACAGGGCGCTGAATTGGTCTTAGGCGGTCATATTCCCGACGGACCTGGTTTTTATTATCCGCCTACCTTGTTAACCAACGTCAAACCAGGGCAAGCAGCCTTCGATGAAGAGTTATTCGGGCCTGTGATTTCCATGATACGCGCTCAGAATGAGCAAGATGCCATCGAGCTGGCTAATCGCAGTCAATATGGTTTGGCTGCGGCGGTCTTTACCCGGGACCAGGAAAAAGGTGAGCAGATAGCGCTGCAAATCAACGTTGGAACCTGTTTTGTGAATGCGGTGGTAGCTTCTGACCCGCGTGTGCCCTTTGGCGGCATCAAGCAATCCGGTTTTGGCCGTGAGCTGTCACGCGAAGGGATACTGGAATTTGTTAATACGAAAACGATCGCTATAAGGTGAGGAAAGATGTCAGGCAATCAATACGTTTATATTTCTGCGAGCACGCAGGAAATGCATTGTTTCGAGCAAGATGTTTTACATAAAATTTACCCGATATCCACAGCAAAAAATGGGCTGGGCGAGAAAATGGGCAGCGAATGCACGCCTCGAGGTTTGCACCGTATCCATTCCCGTATTGGCCTTGATGCCCAGCCCGGCAGTGTATTTGTTTCACGCGAGTGGACTGGCGAAGTGTTTTCTGCCGATTTGGCAGCGGCATTCCCTGAGCGAGACTGGATTTTAACACGCATCATTCAGCTGGACGGCCTGGAACCAGGGCGCAACAAAGGTGGTGATGTTGACAGTTTGCAGCGCTATATTTATATACACGGAACACCAGATACCATGCCAATGAAACAACCTGAATCGCATGGATGTATACGAATGCGTAACGAGGACGTAATTGAGTTTGCCAATTGGGCGCAGCTTGATACGAAAGTATGCATTGAGTATGAGTCGCCCCCCAGGCAATATTCTCTTTGATAAACCTGTACCCACGGCCATCAACAAGTATATAATTACTGATTTAGCTGTAATATGATAAATTGATTGTTTTGCTATCAGTGCATGTTCTGTATGAAGAACAACCGAATCCATAATTTAAGCCCAGAGAGGTTATTAAATGTCTTATAAATTTGAAGATGGAAAAGATGCCATTATTGATAACGTGGTAAAAAAAGTTAATCAGAAAATGAGTGTCGATCAATCCGCTTTGTGTTCGAAATTTGTGAGGCAGTTTTTGGAAACAGTCTCGTTTGACGATTTGGTCGAATGGGATATGGATGATCTGTATGGCGCCCTGGTTAACCTCTGGTCGCTAATGTTGGTACGCAAACCCGGTGAAACAAAAATCCGTATTTACAATCCGGAACTGGAACGTCATGGTTGGCAAACAACCCACACAGTGGTTGAAATTCTGACGAATGACATGCCATTCCTGGTTGATTCCCTGCGTATGGTTATCAATCGTCTGGGGTTGGTTTCCCATCTCGTTGTGCATATGGGCGCACTGGGTCTGCTGCGTGATCCCAAAGATCACCACATCACCGGCGTGTTATCGCCGGGCGGTGAAAAACCACCAAATGCTTCATTGGAAGCACCCGTATTAATTGAAATTGATCGTCAAACCGATCCGGCTGTGCTTGACTCTTTGCTTCAAAATTTTGAACGCGTGATTGCCGATAATCGTGCTGTGGTCGAAGACTGGATGGAAATGCGTAAAAAAGTACGTGAAGCCATCGAAGAGCTGGATGTGTCGGCGCCCATGATCGATCCAGCCGAAGCAGAAGAAACACGTGCTTTTTTAAACTGGATTGAAGACCATCACTTTACCTTCCTTGGCATGCGTGATTATAAACTTATCACCAAAGGAAAAGATCTGGTGCTGGAGCCAATCCCGGAAACCGGCTTGGGCGTACTACGTTCATCACTGAGCAAATCCAGCTCACGAAATATATCCACTATGTCGCCAGAAGCGAGGGAGTTGACCCTGTCATCCCGCGCACTGGTCATGTTCAAGACCAACACCGAGGCAACGGTACATCGTAGTGCCTATACCGATTATATCGGCATCAAGCAGTTTGATAAAAACGGCAATGTCATTGGCGAGCGTCGAATTATTGGTTTGTATACGTCTGCGGCTTACAACACCAACCCCCGTCACATTCCTTTTCTGCGTCATAAAGTGGCGTCGATCATGGCCAATTCCAATTTAAATCCGCGTAGCCATGTGGGTAAAGTTTTGCTGAATATCCTCGAAACGCTGCCGCGCGATGATTTAATACAAGGGTCCGAGGACGAGTTGCTCGAAATGTCCATGGGTATTTATCACATGCAGGAACGTCGCCGCATACGAATGTTTGCGCGAGTGGATTTGTATCATCGTTTTATATCTTGCTTCGTTTTCGTTCCCAAAGAACGTTACAACACCGAGTTAAGACAAACGATGCAAAAAATCCTGGAAGACAATTTCAATGCAGAGGAAGTCACCTGGACCACCTGGTTTTCTGAATCCATCCTGGCGCGTATTCACTTTATTATTCGCACCAACCCTGAAGACAATACCGTTTGGAACTTCAAAGAAGTCGAGAAAAAGCTTATTGAAGCAGGCCGTTCGTGGACCGATGATTTGGAACACTACTTATCCGATGTGTATGGCGAAGAAATGGCCAATCAGTTGTTTGCGCGTTACAAAAGTGCGTTTCCAGTCAACTATTGTGAAAGTTTTTCTCCCAGAGTGGCGGTGTACGACATCAAACACGTTGAGGCCTTGTCAAGCAGCACACCGTTGATCATTAATTTTTATCATGCGCTCGATGAACAACCAGACAGTTTCCGTTTAAAAATCTATCAAAACGACGTCACCATTCCTTTGTCAGATGTATTGCCAATTGTCGAACATCTGGGTATGCGTGCTATCAGTGAGCGGCCTTATTTGCTGAAATTTGATGATGCCAAAATTACCTGGATTAACGAGTTTACGCTGCAATACACGCATGATTTATCTTTTGAGCTGGATGAAATCAAAGAGCTTTTCCAAAATGCTTTTTCAAGTGTTTGGGCAAACGAGGTGGAAAATGACGGGTTCAACCAACTGGTTCTCGGAGCGCGTTTGACCTGGAGGCAGGTGTCAATTTTAAGAACCTATGCCAAGTATTTTAAACAAATTGGTTTCACGTTCAGTCAGCACTATATTGAAAAAGCCTTGAACAATAATACGGCGATAGCCGGGATGTTGGTTGACCTGTTTCACTTGCGCTTCAACCCGGCTGAATCGAAATCGCGCGAGCTTGATTGCACCGAACTCGTTGATCAAATCTTTAAATCCCTGGATACCGTGTCTAATCTCGATGAAGACAAAATCATACGCCAATATGTTCAGGTGATTAATGCGACAGTACGTACCAACTATTATCAGGTCGATAACGCTGGAAAGCACAAGTCTTACATCTCTATCAAATTAAACAGCAAGCTGATTGCCAGATTGCCCAAACCTTATCCCATGTTTGAGATTTTCGTCTATTCACCGCGTTTTGAAGGCGTGCATTTACGGGGTGGCAAGGTTGCACGCGGCGGCTTGCGTTGGTCTGATCGCCGTGAAGATTTCCGCACAGAAATCCTTGGTTTGATGAAAGCCCAGCAAGTTAAAAACGCTGTTATTGTTCCGTCTGGCGCCAAAGGTGGTTTTGTGTCCAAACAAACACCGGCCAACAGCAGCCGCGAACAAATTCTGGCGGAAGGCATTGCTTGTTATCAGGATTTTATTCGCAGTTTGCTGGATATCACCGACAATTACAAAGATGGCGCAGTCGTCAAACCCGATCACGTTGTCTGCTTTGATGAAGATGACCCTTATCTGGTTGTGGCAGCCGACAAAGGCACGGCTACTTTTTCCGATTACGCCAATGCCATTTCGCTTGAATATGATTTCTGGCTGGGTGACGCGTTTGCTTCCGGCGGTTCCGTCGGTTACGACCACAAAAAAATCGGGATTACCGCACGCGGTGCCTGGGAGTCAGTCAAACGTCATTTTTATGAATTGAATTATGATATCAATAATAATGATTTCACCGTTGTTGGTATCGGCGATATGGCCGGTGATGTATTTGGTAATGGCATGTTATTATCGCGCCATATCAAGCTGGTCGCTGCCTTCAATCACATCAATATTTTTGTTGACCCCAACCCGGATGCGGAAGTCAGTTTTAATGAGCGTGAACGGTTGTTCCATTTGCCACGCTCCAACTGGACCGATTACAACAACAAACTGATTTCAAAGGGCGGCGGCGTGTTCAATCGCAATGCCAAATCCATTGCTGTCAGCAAGGAAATGAAAGCGGTATTTGATATCAAACAGGACAGCATCGAACCCAGCGAACTGATTCGGGCTATTTTAAGATCAAAAGTGGATCTGTTGTGGAGTGGCGGTATCGGTACGTTCGTCAAAGCACACGCAGAAAGCCATACCGATGTCGGCGACAGAAACAACGATGCCACGCGAGTTAATGCGCGCCAGTTACGTTGCAAAGTGGTTGCCGAAGGCGGCAATCTGGGCCTGACCCAATTGGCACGAATTGAATACGCGATGCGCGGCGGTCAGATTTATACTGATTTTATTGACAACTCCGGCGGTGTCAGTTGCTCCGACAAAGAGGTCAATATTAAAATTTTGCTGAACGCCATCGTGGCAAACGGCGATTTGACTTTCAAGCAACGTAACACCTTATTGGGCGAAATGACCGATGAAGTTGCGGCGCTGGTATTGAACGAAAATGTTCTGCAGACACGGGCCATCAGTTTGACTGCGACCCAGGGGCTGCGATCGATTGATCTGCACACACGCTATATCGGCGAACTTGAACGTACCAGTAAAATTGACCGCGCAGTTGAATTCATTCCGGATGATAAATTGATTCTGGAAGGCAAGCTGTCCGGTAAGGGATTGACGACGCCAACCATAGCCGTGCTTTTGTGTTATAGCAAAACACTGCTTAAAGAAGAAATTCTGGCATCAGATGTACCTGAAGACAGCTATTTGAAAAAACTGCTGGTCAGTTATTTCCCTCAACCTTTGCAACAGAAATTCAGCAAGGAAATGGAAAACCATCCATTGAAGCGGGAAATTATTGCGACCAAACTCAGCAATATTATCATCAACGAGATGGGCTTTTCGTTTGTATTCCGCATGCGCGAGGAAACTGGCGCGCCGGTATCGGCCATTATTAGAGCCTATATGATATCCAGACTGGTTCTGGATATTGATGCCGTCTGGGCTGGAATGGAAAACATGGAGTCCTTCATTACCGCTGATAAACAAACCGATTTGATCATGCAGTACGTACGATTATTACGACGGGTCACACGCTGGTTCCTGAGAACACAGCGCACGCGTTTGAATATTGGCAAAGCCATCAAGCTCTTTGTTCCTGGTGTTATCGAACTTAAAAAAGCCATTCCAGGCGTGTTGAGCGAAGGGAACCGCGCGCTGTATGACGAGTTTTACAGTTTGTATTGCTCCATGGGAGTATCGCCCGAGTTTGCGCATGAGTTGACGATGCCGAGAGCCTTGTTTTCAGCAATGGACATCATCGATGTCGCTCACAAGCTTGACATCAGCGTGACCAAGGTGGCGCAGGTTTATTTCCATATTGGTGAGTTCCTTTCTTTGGCGTGGATTCGCATGCAGATTATTATTCACCCAACAGAAAATAACTGGGAATCGTTATCGCGAGAAGCCTTGCGAGATGATCTGGATTGGCAGCAACGGCAATTAACAGCAGGTATAATCGGACTGAATGATAACAAGAAAGATTATATGCAGTGTTTCGACATCTGGTCGAAAACACATGCTGCCTTGATTGAACGATGGCACAAAATCCTGGCTGATCTGCGCTCGACGCCGGTGTTGAACTACACCATGTTTTTTGTCGCGATACGTGAGCTGCTTGACCTGACTCAAACAACCATGCAAATGTTGGAAAAGGATGTAGTCTAGGTTCTACAATCACCGGATTAAGCGGAAGCTATAATCCGGGAACAACTTTATTATAATTAAAAGGATGGGCAATAGTTTTATGCATAATCAGACAGTTTTTTACACGATATTTTTAATATTCGCAGGTGCGGCTGTTTTTTCAACGCTCGTCCTCTATACCCGACAATCCTTGCTGGTAGCCTATATTCTACTCGGCGCAGCGCTCGGCCCCTGGGGTTTGAAACTGGTTTCTGATATCAGTACGGTTCAGCAAGTAGGCGATGTGGGAATCGTATTTCTTTTATTCCTGCTGGGTCTGCATTTGCAACCGCAAAATCTGGTGCATATGCTCCGAAAAATCACCTGGATAGCCGTGATCAGTTCGCTGCTGTTTGCTATTATCGCCTACGCCATTGGCATATGGTTTGGCTTGACCCGCACCGAATCCTGTGTGCTCGGTGCGTCCATGATGTTCTCCAGTACCATCATCGGCCTGAAACTGCTGCCGACAACTATCCTGCATCACCAACACACCGGTGAGGTGATGATCAGCGTGCTGTTGTTACAAGACATTATCGCCATTATTGTGTTAATTTTAATTAATGGCGCACAAACCGGCGGCGGCCTGACTTATCATGACTTCCTGCTGGTGGGTATCGCTTTGCCCTTGTTGATTCTATTTGCTTTTGCCTTTGAACGTTATGTGCTGGTGAAATTACTGGCTCGCTTTGATCGCACCCAGGAATACGTCTTTCTTCTTTCCATTGGCTGGTGCCTTGGACTGTCAGTATTGGGCGAAAAAATGGGCTTGTCCGAAGACATTGGCGCTTTTGTTGCCGGCGTTGCGCTGGCCTCAAGCCCGATCTCTCTGTACATCGCTGAAAGCCTGAAGCCCTTGCGGGATTTTTTCCTCGTGATGTTCTTTTTCTCAATCGGCGCGACCTTCAATTTTGAATTCGTGGCGCAGGTTGTGTACCCGGCTTGCATACTCGCAACCTTGATGCTGGTATTAAAACCTTTGTTATTTAAATATCTTCTTGTAAAATCAGGAGAAAAAGCAGCAGTAGCTAAAGAGGTCGGTTTTCGCCTCGGACAGGCCAGCGAGTTTTCCCTGCTGGTTGCAAGTATTGCATTTAGTACTAAACTGATATCTGAGGCCGCCTCGAACCTGATTCAGGCCACAACCATATTGACGTTTATTGCCTCTTCCTATCTGGTGGTATTAAAATACCCGACTCCAATAGCCTTGTCGGACAACATGCGTAAGGATTAAACATGAAATTACTGGTTATTATTCTCTGCTTATTGAGTGAGCGCTATCTGGTTCACGCTGCCTCTCATTACCGTTTTGCCTGGTTTGGCAATTATGTTGCCTGGCTAAACAAGAATCTGTCAGACAAACTCGGCTTGATGAGCCATTCTTATTTTGCGCTTGCCGTCGTAGTGCTACCGCCAGTATTGATAACGGCATTGGTACTGTACCTTTTTGACACGACGTTGTTTGGATTTATCGGTTTATTGTTGAATATCCTGATTTTTTATTATTGCCTTGGCCCGAACAACTCGTTCTATCCGGTCAGCGAGAAAAAAGAAGGGGAGAGCGAAGAGGTTGAGGCGGGCGCTTATCTTGCCAAAGTCAATAGCCAACTATTTGCAGTTATTTTCTGGTTTATTGTAGCAGGACCTCTGGGTGCGCTGGTTTATCGCTTGATTTATCTCAGCAAAGATCAGGAGCAAACGCGAGCCAGCGCCGAGCTTATTGCCTCTGGACTTGACTGGATCACCAGCCGACTCACCTTGTTGCTGTATATGCTGGTAGGGAATTTTCAGCGTGGTTTCCAATATTATTCCAAAATGTTTTTCAGCTCGCCAGCCAACAATGAAACCCTGTTGCGCGAAGGCGGTCTACTGGTCGCCCATACGGAAGGGGAGGAAGTGGTAACGCTCCCTTATGCGCAGACGCTGGTTGAACATGCTTTGATTGTTTACCTGGTGTTCCTGGCCTTCTTCACGTTGGTTGCATGGCTTTGATGTTCGTTATTAACCGGCATTACACTCTGTGAGTATAAAAAAATGACCTATCTTATCCGCACGATCCTGGCCGCTGTTATTATTTTACTAACAGCCTGTACGCACCATACGTCCACTACTCCGGCAAAACAAGATTACGCCACTTGTGCGGCAAGCTGTGAGAAACGCGCCGAACAATGTAATTCACGCTGCCGTAATAATTGCCAACAATGCCAGGCTTATACTGATCAAATAACGGCCAGACATTATGGCAAATACGTTAGCGAACAGTATGTTAAAGGACGAACCATAGCGCGCAATTTAAATTCTTACCGCGATCCGTTACAATGTCGTAAAGTAACCTGCAATTGTCGCGCTGATTTCCGGATTTGCATACAGGAATCCTGTGGCGGCGTCGTGAAAAAACAGCTGCAAGCAGCCCCTTATTGCCAATAAATTTACAAGATTGACGAGGAACACATCCATGGTGAAGGCACAAACAAACGATATCGATCCCGTAGAAACTCGTGAATGGCTGGATGCCTTGCAAGCAGTATTAACCAGTGATGGTAGTGAACGAGCGTCCTTTATATTGCAGGAACTGCTGAATATGGCCAATGCGGAAGGGGTGGGGCTTGAGAACGCCGTGACCACACCGTATCGAAACACCATTCGCGAGCATGAAGAAGATTTGATTCCGCCGGATGAAGGCATGAGCAAACGCATCAGCGCACTGATTCGCTGGAATGCGGTTGCCATGGTGTTGCGGGCGGGCAAACATTCTGCTGAACTGGGTGGACATATCGCGTCTTACGCGTCCTCTTCAACTTTGTATGAAACAGGGTTCAACCATTTTTTTAAAGGTGCCAGCGGCGATAAATGCGGTGATTTGTTATACATTCAGGGCCATTCGTCGCCCGGTATTTACGCGCGCGCTTTTCTGGAAGGGCGCTTGTCTGAACAACAGCTCTCTAATTTCCGTCAGGAAGTGGAGGTCGACGGCTTGTCGTCCTATCCACATCCCTGGTTGATGCACGATTTTTGGCAATTCCCGACAGTTTCCATGGGACTTGGGCCTTTACAAGCCATTTATCAGGCACGTTTCCTCAAATATCTTGAGAATCGTGGTTTGATTGAGGCTGATAATCGCAAGGTTTGGGCATTTCTCGGCGACGGCGAAATGGATGAGGTGGAATCCGTTGGTGCTTTGTCTATCGCCGCACGTGAAAAACTGGATAACCTGATTTTTGTGGTGAATTGTAATTTGCAACGTCTGGATGGCCCGGTTCGCGGGAATGGAAAAATCATTCAGGAACTCGAAGGCGTATTCCGCGGTGCCGGCTGGAATGTCATCAAAGTCATTTGGGGCAGCCGTTGGGACAATTTGTTTGCCCGCGACAAAAGCGGCATCATGCAAAAGCGTATGGAAGAATGCCTGGACGGCGATTATCAAGCCTATAAAGCCAACGACGGCGCCTACGTTCGTGAACATTTTTTTGGTCAGTACCCCGAGTTAAAGAAACTGGTTGAGCATTTGACTGATGAAGAAATCTGGCGTTTGAATCGTGGTGGCCATGACTCACAAAAAGTCTTTGCCGCGTATGCCAAAGCTGTTGCCAGCAAAGGTACGCCTACAGTTATTCTGGCCAAAACCATCAAAGGTTATGGCATGGGCGCCGCGGGTGAAGGGCAAAATATTACCCATCAGCAAAAGAAAATGAGCATCGAGCAACTGCGTGCGTTTCGTGATCGTTTCAGCATCCCAATCAGTGACGACAAGATCACGGATATCCCGTTTTATCGTCCGGCCGAAGACAGCCCGGAAATTCAATATCTGCGTAAACAACGTGAAGCATTGGGCGGTTACTTGCCGGCCAGACACAGCGCATTTGAATCATTGAACATTCCTGATTTGTCTGCCTTTTCAGCAGTAACCAAAGGAACCGGTGATCGCGAAATTTCCACCACCATGGCTTTCGTGCGAATTTTAACAACCTTGCTGAAAGAAAAAGATATTGGGCCGCGAATCGTGCCTATCGTCCCGGATGAATGCCGTACCTTTGGTATGGAAGGCTTGTTCCGCCAAATCGGGATTTACTCGCCGGTCGGTCAATTGTATACACCGGTGGATCGCGAGCAGGTTATGTATTATCGCGAAGCCCGTGATGGACAAATTCTGGAAGAAGGTATTAACGAAGCCGGCGCGTTCTGCTCCTGGATTGCAGCGGCAACTTCATACAGCTCCAATAAATTGCCGATGATCCCTTTCTATATTTATTATTCCATGTTTGGTTTCCAGCGCATCGGCGACCTGGCCTGGGCTGCCGGCGACATGCAGGCACGCGGCTTTTTGCTGGGCGGTACCGCCGGGCGAACCACGCTTGCCGGAGAAGGCTTGCAGCATCAAGACGGACACAGCCATTTGATGGCCTCCATGATCCCCAATTGCGTGGCCTACGATCCCACTTATTCTTATGAACTGGCGGTTATTATCCAGAATGGTTTGCAGCGCATGTTTGTTGATCAGGACAACGTGTTTTACTACATCACCGTCATGAACGAAAACTACACGCATCCTGATATGCCTCAAGGGGTTGAAGAAGGCATTCTGAAAGGCATGTACCGCCTGCAATCCAGTAAAAAAGGCAAGAAAGGGCATGTGCAACTCATGGGGAGCGGCACCATCCTGCGCGAGGTGATTGCAGCGGCTGCCATGCTGGAGAAAGATTATTCCGTGACAGCGGATATCTGGAGCGTCACCAGTTTCAGTGAATTGCGACGCGACGGCATCGATGTTGAACGTTACAACCGCATGCATCCCGAGGCAGAGCCGCGCCAAACATACGTCAGTCAGGCACTGGCCGACAGTGTTGGCCCGGTTATCGCCGCCACCGATTATATGCGTTTGCATGCGGATCAAATTCGACCCTATCTGTCTCAACGCTTTATTGCCCTGGGCACAGATGGCTATGGCCGCAGTGATACCCGCGAGCGACTGCGCCATTTCTTTGAAGTGGATTCACGATTCATTGCACTGGCGGCGCTGGATGCCCTGGTACAGGAAGGCACTCTGCCAAAATCCGTGTTGGTGGATGCCATGAAACGTTATGGCATTGATGGCAACAAACCCAATCCAGTGACGATCTGATCAAGAGGCTAATGTATGGCACAAGAAATTAAAATTACGGTTCCCGATATTGGTGGAGCCAGCCAGGTTGATGTGATAGAACTGATGGTCAAACCCGGCGACAGCATTGAGGTTGATAGCCCGTTGATCACCCTGGAATCCGACAAAGCCAGCATGGAGATTCCGTCTCCGTTTGCCGGTGTCGTTGGCCAGTTTGCGATAAAGGTGGGCGATAAAGTCTCGGAAGGCGATCTGATTTTGACTTTGTTGTCAGAAGACGCCAAAGCACCGGCGCCGGTTGAAACAGCAGCGCCAGCACCCGCCGAAAAAGCGCCGGAACCGGTTGCAGCACCCGCAGCGCAACAAAGCAGTAAAGCGCCAGAACCTGTCCGTGAGCAAGCGCCCGTCGGCAATAACGCCGCGATTCTCGCCGGCCCGTCCGTTCGACGCCTGGCACGCGAGTTTGGCGTTGACTTGAGTAAAGTAAGCGGCAGCGGTCGCAAAGCACGCATCATGACCGAAGACGTGCAAGCC
>Ga0209066_10001933_pt1 | contig 26410 bp, 31 predicted proteins | sample All_14_2_FD_187198 | JGI IMG/M metagenome (GOLD analysis project Ga0209066, IMG submission 187198) | Freshwater microbial communities in response to fracking from Pennsylvania, USA - Allegheny Zone_MetaG_DW_15 (SPAdes) (version 2) ...
GCCCTGTACGGCGTTGGCGATCCGTCGTCCATGGTGAGAGTCGGCGAAACGGCCGATCAGTGGCCTGCAGGTACTCGGCGTCAGAATCACGGCCGACACGCATCCAGACAAGCCGGACCGACTGGCCCGCACGAGGCGATCCATCACGCCGGAAGTCGTGTGCAACGCGTAGAGGCCCTGCTCCGGTACCTGCGTTTCGACCCCGCGCGCTCCGGGCGTGTGCGGGGTCGATCTCGAGGGGTTGGTCCACCTACTCGACGGACGTATGGCCGCTCTCTCTCGTGCCTGCACCCTACGCCCGATAATGTATCTTATGACATTACTATGTGATGAGCACCGACACCCCGCCGGGAGGGCGCGCACTACCCCTCGTCGGCTCCGTATTCCTGCGGGAAGTAGCGCTCCTCGAAGTCGGACTTCGTCAGGTCGGGCAGTTCATCCTGGCGCTCGCGGGCCCAGGCGGCAGCCTCTTCGGCGTCCTCGAACGTGGCCAGGGTGGTCGTGTCCTCCCGCGCGTCAAGGGTGATCGCCTCCACGATGTAGGCGCGCTCCTCGTCGAGCGTCTCGGAGGGTGCGCGGCGATACAGCACGTCATCGCGCCACTCCAGGTCGAGGTCCTCGGTGGTGTCGATGGCGATCACGCGGACACGGTAGAAGTCGGCGGCGCTCCCGATGATCTTCACTGTCATCTCCCTTACGGCGTCACGAGCTCCGAGAAGCTGCCCCCGGCGGCGACCCACCCCTCGACGCCGGCCGCGTCCCGCACCTGGTACCAGCCATTGGCGGAGTCCACGTAGGTCAGGATCGTTCCTCCAGGCAGCTTGGAGATCACTTCGCCGTCGGTGGACGCCGACTTCCGGAAGTTCAACCCATCGGTCTTCACGCGCACGTACGGAGCGTCGGTCGAGACCGTACCGGTGGCCGCTGTAGAGCCCCCGTCATCGCCGGGAACGGCCGTACCGTCAGGGGTGCCCGTTGGCTCCACCGTGGAGGTCGTGTCGGCGGAGCCGGCACGATCGGCCTGCAGGCGGAACTCGCTCCAGAACGACAAGGCGGCCGTGATCACGGCGATGAGCATCACCCATGGCACCACGATACGCGCGATCCGCATGAGCAGCGATGGTTCCTCCTCCTGCAGTACATCGGCGAAGGGGTCCTGAAACACGCCACCCCGCTCGTCGTGATCCCGATCGTGCCCTGACCTCATATGTACAACCCCCCACCGTAGACCGATGGATCCGTCACCTTGTACTGCACGGAGACCCGCTCGGCCTCCGTGGCGGAGTCGATGAGCGACGTGCGCACGGCGGCCAGGTCGAGCGAGAGCAGCGCATCGAGCACGGCCTCCCCTTCCTGGTCGCCTACCCCGCCGGTCTGCGCCGCGAGCGACTCAGCCGCGTCACCCACGAGATCGGCGAGCTTCCAGAGCTTCCTGGGAAGCGCGATATCGGCCAACTCGGCGGCCTCGATCCGCATGCGCTCGGCGATCTCGGCGAGCGTCTGGCGCTCATCGGAGCCTGCGGCGGCGAACGCGGCGGCGAACGCGATGATCCGCTCGGCATCGCCCTGGGCGAGCTCGGCGATCACGGATTCGGCGGCTTTGAGCGCAGAGACGACGGCCTCGCGGTGCCCGGTGAGCGCGATGATGTAGCGACCGACCTGCTTGCGCCACATGACACGCGCCACGAGGACGGTCCCCGCGATCAGAAGCGCGGCGACGAACCCGATGATGATGTAGGGCATGTACTCCTGCACGTCACTGCGTCCTTTGTGCGGGCGGCTCTAGAACTGCGTGCGGTTGTCCACGACGTGGCGTGCTTTGCCCACCGTCCGCTCTATAGTACCAGGCTCCACCAACGTGATCTTGGCCTGGAGGCCCACGACCGAGGCGATCTTCTCACCCACCTGCTTGTTGAACGCGACCATGTTGCGCATGACATCGGAGAAGATGGCCGGCGAGACCTCGATGCGCACCTCGAGAGTGTCCATCGCGCCATCGCGATCGACCACGATCAGGTAGTGAGGCTCAACGCCCTCCACGGCGAGCAGCGCGTCTTCGATCTGGCTCGGGAAGACGTTCACTCCTCTGATGATCAGCATATCGTCGGTGCGCTTGCGCACCTTGCGCATACGCGCCATCGTGCGGCCGCACGCGCACACGCCCGTGTCGATCGTGGTGAGGTCGTGCGTCCGGTACCGCAGCACCGGGAAGGCCTCCTTGGTAAGCGGGGTGATGATGAGCTCTCCCTCCCCTCCCTCGGGAACAGGCTCGCCGGTCACCGGGTCTACCAGTTCGAACAGGAAGTGGTCCTCGGCCATGTGCAGGCCACACTGGTGCTCACACTCGCCACTCACTCCCGGCCCCATGACCTCGGAGAGACCGTAGTTGTCGGTGGCCAGGATACCGAGGCGCTGCTCGATCTCCTCGCGCATGCCTTCGCCCGACGGTTCCCCGCCGAAGAGCCCGAGCCGCAGCGGAAGGGCGCGCATGTCGATGCCCGTCTTCTCGGCGACCTCGGCGATGTACAGCGCGTAGCTCGGCGTACCAACGATGACCGTGGTGCCGAAGTCCTGCATCATCATCAACTGCCGCTCGGTGTTGCCCGACCCCGCCGGGAACACGGTGGCTCCCACGCGCTCGATGCCGTAGTGCATGCCCCAGCCGCCGGTGAACATGCCGTAGAGGAAGAGCATCTGCACCCGGTCGTGCGCCGTGACCCCCGCCGCCGAAGCGATGCGCGCCGTGAGCTCGGTCCACGTGTTGAGATCGCCTTTGGTGTAGCCCACGACGATGGGCTTGCCCGTGGTGCCCGAGGAGGAGTGCACGCGCACGACCTGCTCGAGGTCAACGGCGAACATCCCGTAGGGGTAGGTGTCACGCAGCGCCGTCTTGTCGGTGAACGGGAGCAACCTGACGTCCTCGAGCGAGCGGATGTCGCGCGGCTTCAGTGCCCGGGCGTCGAGTTCCTGCCGGTAGTGCGGCACGCGCTCATACACCCAGGCCACCGTCGACTGGAGGCGGCGCAGCTGCAGTGCCGCAAGCTGCTCACGGGGCATCGTCTCGTACTCGGCGTTCCAGATCGGCATGCCAGGCTCACTCCCTTGTCTCGGGTCGTCCACCAAGGTACGCGTGGCGCACCTGTTCATCATCGGCCAGCTCCTGCGCCGGTCCCTCCAGAGCGATACGGCCGCCCCGCATCACATAGCCACGGTCGGCATGCTTGAGCGCAAGCCGTGCGTCCTGCTCCACGAGCAGGATCGACATCCCTTCGGCGCGCAGCGTGTCGAGCACGTCGAAGATCGCGGCGATCACACGGGGAGCGAGCCCGAGTGACGGCTCGTCGAGCACGAGGACCTCGGGGCCGCTCATCAGCGCTCTGCCCACCGCGAGCATCTGCTGCTCACCTCCGGAGAGCGTCTCCGCCGGCTGCGCATGCCGCTCGGCAAGCACCGGGAAGAGCGCTCGCACGCGCGCACGGTCGGTCACGACGCCCTCGTCCCGCGCCGGGCGCGAGTGCGCGCCGATGGTGAGGTTCTCGTCGACGCTGAGGGGCCCGAACAGCATCCGTCCCTCGGGGACGAGCGCGAGACCCTGACGCACGATCCTCTCGGGCGGCATGCCGGTGATATCGCGTCCGCCGAGCGCGACGGTACCCGCTGACGGCTTCAGCAGACCCGCGATGGCCTTGAGCAAGGTCGACTTGCCAGCACCATTGGAGCCGATGAGCGCCACCATCTCTCCGGGGTCCACGCGCAGATCGACATCGGTGACGACACCGATGCGCCCGTACCCCACGTGCAGCCCCGCGATGCGCAGATCAGCACCCATCGTCGCCACACTCCTCGCCGAGGTACGCCTCGATCACGGCCCTGTCCTTCTGGATGAGGAGCGGTGGCCCCTCGGCGATCTTGGCCCCACGATCGAGGACGACGATCTCCTCGGCGACCTCCATCACGAGCCCCATGTCGTGCTCGACGACCACCAGCGTGACGCCTTCGTCGCGGATGCGGTACAGCGCATCGATGAGCGTCCGCGTCTCGGCGCCGTTGAGCCCGGCCGCGGGCTCATCAAGCAACATCAGCCGTGGCGCTGTAGCGAGCGCACGCGCGATCTCGAGCAACCGACGAGTGCCGTGGGGAAGGTCGCGCGCGGGCGTGTCGGCGAACCCGTCGATGCCGGCAAGCCGCAGCAGGTGCACCGCCCGCGCGGCGCCGTCACGCTCTCCCGGCGCAAGCCGGAACCGTATCGCCGAGCGCAGGAAGCCACCAGGGTGGCCGAGGTCGGCGGCGATACGCACGTTGTCGAGCGCGGTGAGGTCCTCGAAAAGCTCGGTGTTCTGGAACGTGCGCGCAAGTCCCGCGCGCACGATGGCGTCGGGACGGCGCCCCACGAGTGACGCGCCGTCGAACATCACGCTGCCCTCGTCAGCCCGGTCGAAGCCGGTGATCAGGTTGAACAGTGTGCTCTTCCCTGCCCCGTTGGGGCCGATGACCGCCTTGATCGAGCCCTCGTGGACATCAAAGGACACCGCGTCCACGGCTGTGAGGCCTCCGAAGCGCCGTGTGAGCCCGCGTACCGAGAGAAAGATCATCCCCGCACCTCCCCTGCCCTGCGCGCGCTCGCGCGCCTGAGGAGGCCGCCGATACCCGCAGGCGCGAAGATCACGACGGCGATCATGGCGAGGCCGTAGATGTCCGCCTCCCAGTCCTGCATCACGGCGATCGTTTCCTTGGTGAGTCCCGGCACGAGCGCGTCCGCGTACGGAAGCAGGGTGAGCGCCACAGCCGCGAGCACCGGACCGGCAAGCGAGCCCGCCCCGCCCACGACCACGATCGCCACATAGATGACGGACTGGTCCAGACCGAACGTCGTTGGCGAGATGAAGCCCACACCGTGTGCGTAGAGCGCTCCGGCGAGACCCGCGAGGGCCGCCGAGAGCGCGAAGGTCCGGATCTTGAGCCCCACCGTGTCGATGCCGCACGCGAGCGCACCGTTCTCGGTGGCATGCAACGCGCGCATCGCGCGACCAGGACGGCTTCGCAGGATGTTCGTCACGAGGAGCAGCGTCAGGAGCGCCACGCCCCACACGAGCAGATAGACGCCCACCGGCGTGTCGATCCTCAGGCCCGCAACCTCGGGGTACGGGATGCCGCCGAGACCATCATTGCCACCGGTGACGGCGCGCGCCTCGCGGAACACCACGTACATGATCTCGTTGAAGCCCAGGGTCGCCATCGCCAGGTAGTGCCCCCGCAGACGCAGTGCGGGCAGCGCGAGCACAAGCCCGCCGGCCGCGGCAAGCATCGTGGCCGCGATGGCGCCCACGAGCCAGGGCGCGCCGAGCGTCTTCACCAGATACGCCGAGGTGTACGCCCCGATGCCCACGAACGCAGCGTGCCCCATCGAGATCTGACCGGCATGGCCGAAGAGCAGCGCCAGTCCGGCGATCACGATCACGTTGACGCCGACGTACACAAGCACCTTGAGCACGTAGCGATCGGGCGTGAGCAGCGGTACGGCGGCGACCGCCACGGCGGCCGCGATCAACGCGAGATGCGGTGTCATGAGCGTGCGGGAACCCTTCACGCCGCTCACACCTTTCCCCGTCGGGCCTTGCCGAACAACCCCTGCGGACGCACGAACAGCACGACCAGGAGCACCAGCAGCGAGATGGCGTCTTTGTACGTGGACGACAGGAAGGCCACGGACAGGCTCTCGAGCAGACCGAGCACGAGCCCCCCGATGACGGTCGCCACCGGATTACCCAGCCCGCCGAGTATCGCGGCGGCGAAGCCCTTGACCCCGATCGCGGCGCCGGCGTCCCACGACGTCTGGGTGAGCGGCGTGACAGCGAACCCGCCGAGCGCGCCGAGCGCGGCGGCGATACCGAAGCTCACCATCACCACGCGGGCGGTGTCGATGCCCATCAGGCGTGCCGCGTCGTGACTGATCGAGCACGCACGCATGGCACGCCCGAGCTTGGTCCGCCGGTAGAGCCACGCAAGCACCAACACGGCCACGATCGTGAGACCCCACACCCAGAGCGCCTGGCGCTCGACCGCCGCGCCCGCCACATCGATCGAGGGCCCCGGCGTGAACTCCTGCAGACTGAGCTCATCGGGGCCGAACAGGTGTCGGGCGAGCGACTTGATCACCATCGAGGCGCCGATGGTGATGATCACCAGCACGAGCGGATTCGCCGACCGCTGTCTCCGCAACGCTACGCGCTCGAAGACCACGCCCAGCAGCGCCGTGGCCGCGACAGCGGCGATCCCGGCCACCGGCAGCGGCAGGCCCAGAGAGTGGAACCATACCGCAAGCACCCCACCCAGCATGAAGAACTCGCCCTGAGCGAAGTTGATGATCCCGGTCGCTCCGTAGACCACCGTGAACCCGAGCGCGACCAGCGCGTATATGGAGCCGCTCTTGAGCCCCGCTATGACGTACTGGAAGAACTCGGCAGCATCCACCGTCAGTCGTCCAGCCGCCAGGTACCGCCGTCGATGATGTAGAGCACCATCTCGTCTTCGGTGAGGCCGTTGTGATCGTTGGCCGAGTAGGTGAACGTCCCGTCGATGCCGATCCAGCCGTTCGTCTGCTCGAGCGCGTCGCGCAGGGCCTCCGAGGTGACGTCGCCATCGATGCGCCCAAGCGCGTCCGCGATGAGCCCGATCGCATCATAGGCGTGGCCCGCGAAGATGTCGGGCTTCGCGCCATACTCGGCCTCGTACCGGGCGATGAAGTCCGTCGCCACGTTGTAGGCCTCGGTCCCCTCCCCGAACGCCTCCGGAACGAGGATCCTGCCGGTACCGAGGCGGACCCCCTCGGCAGCCTCGGCGGCGCCATCGATGAACTCCTGGCGGGCGATGCCTGAACCGCCATAGAGCGGCTGCTCCATGTTGAGCTGACGGGCGTTGCGGGCGATGATCGCCGCCTCCTTGCCGGCGGCCCAGATGAGGACAGCGTCCGGGTCGGCGGCGCGGATCTTCGTCATCTGCGACGACATGTCGGTATCGCCGGCGTTGTACGTCTGGTCGGCCACGAGCGTGACGCCGGCCTCCTCAGCGTGCGCGAGAACGTAGTCGCGCCCGTCCACGCCATAGCCGCCGGTGTCACTGATGAGCGCGACCCTGGTATGGCCCGCCGCGGCCATCTGCTTGAGCACGAACGGGACCACGATGCGGTTAGGCCACGGGGTCTGGAACACCCACTCGGAGAAGTCATCGGTGATCACCGAACCACCGGCCATCGAGATGATGGGAACACCGGCGCGCTCGGCATCCGAGCGCATGGCCATCGTCTGGCCGGTGCCCGACGCCCCGATGATCGCGAGCACGCCCTCCTCATCGATCAGCCGCACCGCTGCCGCCTGGGCCTTCGCCGCGTCAGTGGCGTCGTCCTCGTAGATGACCTCGATCTCGCGACCGTTGATACCGCCCGCCTCGTTGATGCGGGCGACCTCCAGGTCGATCGCCTTCTTCTCCGGGATGCCGAGGCCCGCGTAGCTGCCCGTGAGCGAGAGGACCGCGCCGATGCGATATGGCTCAGCGCCATCGTCCCCACCCGCCCCCGAGCCGGCACACCCGACGACCGGCAGACACACGGCGACCAGCAACGCCGCGCCCGCACGTGTCAGCGCTCTCATGCCCCCCATGGTCACACCCGCCCCTCTCACACTCATGCCGTCTGTCGCTCCACCGCCCGTCACCGGGCGCCAGGCCTTACTGCAGTACGGCGCTCAGATCGGCCTGCGACACCAGCTTGACCGGCCGTCCGCTCAGCAGACGCAATGCCCGGTCGACGTCGCCCACGTTCAAGACGACGTACGTGGCGATGAGCGAGTACACGTACTCGATGTTCACCCCGGCGTCGGACACGACCTTGAGGACCGCCGACAGCCCGCCGGGGACGTCGGGCAGATCGATGCAGATGACATCATCGAGCCGCACGGTGAAGCCCGCGCCGCTGAGCGTGCCGTACGCCTCGTCGGGCTTGTCCACGATCAGGCGCAGAATGCCGTAGTCCGCGGTATCGGATACGGAGAAACCGCGGATGTTGACGCCAGCATCGCCGAGGATTCCCGTCACCTCGCTCACACGGCCGGACTCATTGGCGATGAACACCGACAGCTGCTTGACGACCGCCCGATCCATCACAGCGCGCACGCTCCCTCCGCACAGGCGTCCCGTCCGAGATGGAAGGCACGCAGATTGGCTTCGACAGTCTTCGGCGGCACGCGCTCACCGATGACCCGCTCCCAGGTCGCGGTATTGAACGGCAGTGCGTACGACGCCGCGCCCATCAACACGATATTCGCCGAGCGCGGACTCCCGGCCTCGCAGGCGAGAGCCTCCGCGTCCAGGAAGATGGCGCCCTCGCTCGAGAGCGCGTTCTCGAGACCGTCTGGGGCCGGTACATCGCCGATAAGCACCGGGAGCGACGCCATGACCCGCCGGTTCACTACGAGAGTGCCTCCGGGCCTCAGGTAGCGCAGCGTCCGGGCCGCCTCGGTCACCTCGAACGCGATAAGGTGGTCCGCCACCCCGCGATCGACGACCGGTGAGTACACCCGCTCGCCGAAACGTACGAACGTCTCCACCGAACCGCCGCGCTGGGCCATGCCGTGGACCTCGGACAACTTCACGTCGTGGCCTTCGGCGACTGCGACCTTCGCAAGGACATCACCCGCCAGGATCGTCCCCTGGCCGCCGACACCCGCGAGCACGACCGTTGTGATGCTCATCGTCCACCCCCGAAGTCGCAGGACGGACCGACCCGCACGATCGCGTCGAACCTGCACACCTGCACGCACTGTCCGCATCCCACACACGTGACCGTGTCGATGACAGCGCGCCCGGACTCATCACGCGAGATCGCGGGGCACCCGAGGCGGATGCACGCGCCGCACTTGGTGCAGAGCTCCTCGTCCACGGCGTACGGGTCCCTCTCCTCCTTGATCAGGAGAGCGCACGGCGCCTTGGAGATGATCACGCTCAGGTGCTCGGCCGCCGTCTCCTCGCGGAGCACGGCGAGCGTGGCGTCGAGCTCATGCGGGTCGACGGTACGCACCGACGCCGCGCCGACCGCGCGCGAGAGGACCTCGAGATCGAGTTCAGGTGCGGCCGAGCCGTCGATGAACACGCCGTTGACCGGATTGCCCTGGTGGCCGGTCATAGCCGTCGTGCGGTTGTCCAGGATGACGACCGTGCCGGTGGAGCCGGCATACGCCATGTGCAGCAGGCCGGTGATCCCTGAATGAGCGAACGTCGAATCGCCGATGACCGCCACTATCGGTCGGTTCACGGATCCCGCAAGATCGACGCCGTGCGCCATGCCGATGCTGGCGCCCATGCACACGCAACTGTCCATACCCGACAACGGCGCGAGGGATCCGAGCGTGTAGCAGCCGATGTCGCCGGTCACCACTGCCCGGACCTTGCCGAGCGAGTAGAAGAGCCCCCGGTGCGGGCACCCCGGGCACAGCAGCGGCGGACGCGGCGGCAGACCCTGGACCTCGTCACGAACGGGCAGCTCATCGCCGCCGAACGCCTCGGCGATGAGCCGGGGCGAGAGTTCGCCACTCCGCGGCAGTCCATGCTCGACGAGTTCGATACCGAGTGCCCGGACCCTCAGGCTCAGGTACGGGTCGAGTTCCTCGATGACGACGACCCGCTCGACCTTCGACACGAACTCGAGGATAAGGCTTTCGGGGAGCGGCACCGTCAGACCAAGCTTGAGCGTCGACGCCTCCGGAAGGCCCTCCCGGACGTACTGGTACGCGATACCGGAGGTGATGACACCGAGCGACGTGTCGCGATACTCGATACGGTTCTCCTCCGCGGCAGCGCCGTACGTCATCAGGTCGACCTCACGCGCGTTGACGTGCCCCTGCCGCAACCGCGCGTTGCCCGGCATCATCACGTTCTTGCGGACATCACGCTCGTACGCCCGCACGGGGACCTCGTGGCGTTCGCCCTGCTCGACAAGGCCCTTGCCGTGAGAGACCCGTGTGGTCATACGCACGATCACCGGGACATCGAAACGTTCCGACAGCTCGAACGCACGCTTCACGAACTCGAGCGCCTCCTGGCTGTCGGACGGCTCGAGCAGCGGCACACGGGAACCCACGGCGTGGTTGCGCGTGTCCTGCTCGTTCTGCGAGCTGTGCATCCCCGGATCGTCGGCCACCAGGTACACGAGCCCACCGGTGACGCCGGTGTAGGACTGCGTGTACAAGACATCGGCGGCGACGTTCAGCCCCACGTGCTTCATGGTGACCAGCGTGCGCGCACCGCCGAGCGAGACACCGCCCGCGACCTCGGCGGCGACCTTCTCGTTGGGTGCCCACTCACAGCGGACACCATCGTACTTCACAAGGTTCTCGAGGACCTCGGTCGACGGGGTTCCGGGATAGCCGACGCCGATGGCGACGCCTGCTTCCCAGGCGCCCCGGGCGACTGCCTCATTACCGGACATCAGCGTGCGCGCCACGACCACCTCCAGGCGGATACGGTGGATAAGAAACGCCGAGATTGATGGATTCTAGCACAGCGCTGATGCGATACGGTCCGGTGACGGGCCCCGTCCGACGTCTTGACGGCTCCACCTAGAACGCCCGTACGCGGACCCTAGAGTCGCGAAGCGCCCACGTAGTCGCCGCTGCTCTGTATGCGAGCGGTCAACGAGTTGATCCGCACGACAGTGCCCGTGTAGGGAGCGTGGATGTAGTCGCCGCCGCCCACGTACATGCCGACGTGATGCACACGCGAGGGATCGCCGTTGGTGCCGAAGAACACGAGATCACCCGGTTGCAGCAGGTCCACACGGTCTGCCGCGATGTGCTGACCGACGCCGTACTGCGCCCTGCTGGTCCGCGGCAGAGACACACCCACTTGCCGGTAGACGTACTGCACGAACCCGGAACAGTCGAAGCCCGCCGGAGTCGAGCCTCCGTACACGTACGGCACGCCGAGGTACTGCAGCGCGATGGCCACGACGCCGCCGGGCGCGGCCGGGAGCGAGCCGGGGTCCGCCGCCGGACGCTCTGCACCGCTGGAACCCGCTGGCGTCCCCGAGCCAGCCGCGGGTGTCGCCCGCCGGGCCGCCTCGGCCGCCTCCCTGGCGCGCTGCTCGGCGAGCGCGCGCTCCCGCTCTTCCTCCTGCGTGATCAGCCTGCGAACATCGGCGCCAAGCTGGGCCACATACCGTTCCTGCCGCGCGACCTCGTCCTCGATGGCGTTGGCGCGCGCCTCGGCATCCGCCTGCAGGACCAACTGCTCCGACTTGCGCTGCTCGAGGGTGCCGGCCATCTGCTCGACCGTCGCCCTGGCTTCCCGCACGGAAGCGACCGTAGCGGCATCGGACGCGTTGATCCGGCGCAACAGGTCCACTCTGGTGATGAGGTCATCGAACGTGCGCACGCCGAGGAACACGTCGAGTATGCCGATGCCCCCGTGCTTGTAGATGTTGGAGGCCCGTTCGGCAAGCCTGGCCTCCGATTCGCGCAGGTCGCTCGTCGCCTGCTCGAGCTCGGCGCGGGTCTGGACGATCCGTGCCTGGGTCAGCTCGAGAGCCTCGGTGATCGCGTTGTACTCCTCGATCTTCACCTCGAGTTCGGAGCGCATACGGTCGAGTCCGGCCTGGGCGGACGCGGCTTCCGCCTGCTTCTGCGAGATCTCCGGCGTGGCGGGCACGGCGAGAGCGATGCCCGGGCTGGAGAGGGTGAGCGCGGCTCCTACCACCGCCGCGATGACGCGAACGCGATGTCCGCTGGCGAGAGACATGATACCTCCGAGCTACGTCTGAGTGGTACGTCGAGAGGCCGCGAACGGTGCGCCACCACGGTCCGCGCATACAGTATAGCACGGGCCGTACGGGCGATTTGATACAGTACGACGTGAACGGTTCCCGGCAGGTCGGAGCTTGATGCGTCCGCTGACCATGATCGTCCGTGGCTCCTGTGCACTCTCGCTCGCGGCTATCGTAGCGTGCGGCGGTGTCGCCGTTCCCACACCCCGGGCGCTGGCCGCCCCCGGAGACAGCGCCGCAACGCCGTCCCCTCCCCCTGTCGCCCGCCCGTCCGACGATATCGACGCCATCCGCTCCCAGCTCGATCAGGCCACCGCGCGCGCGGTCGCCATACAAGACGAGATCGATGCCCTGGAGGCCGACCAGCGCGCACTCGACGCCCGGCTGGCCGTCACCGGCGAGCGCATCGTAGAGGCGCGCGACGCCGTCGCCGAGGCCGAGCGCGTGCACGCCGAGGCCGAGACCCGCTTCCGTTCGCACCTCATCGAGGTGTACAAACGCGGCCGATTCGACCCGGTCACCGTCTTGCTGAACGCCGATTCGCTCCCCGACCTGCTCGCACGCGCCGATGCGCTCTCCCGGATCGCCGACGATGACCGGCAGGTCGTCGCCGACCTGAACGTCGCCGCCGCCGACGCACGGTACAAGGAAGCTCGACTCGAGGAGCTCATGGTGCAGGACCGCGGACTCCGTACCGAGCAGGACAGCCGGCACCAGCGGCTGACCGCCCTGCTGGCGGAGCAGCAGGCGGCCGTCGCGGCCCTCACGGCCGAGGAGCGCGCGGCGCTCGAGCGCGTGCGCGCGGCCGCCGCGGCCGCGCGCGACGAGTGGGTGGCGGCGTCGATCCCGATCGGCACGCCAGTGGAGTTCGCAACCGCCACCGTCGATACCCACCCCGGTGTCGACTACCTCGTCTCGGCGAGCATGCCGCGCACGTACATCTCCACCGGACAGACGTACCCCGCCGTCTGCAGCTGGTACGGTCCGGGCTTCCACGGCCGTACGACGGCCTCCGGGCAGATCTTCAACCAGGAGGACCTCACCTGCGCGTCGCGCACACTCCCCTTCGGCACCGTGCTTGCCCTCACCCGTGGGTCGCGCAGGGTCATCGTGTACGTGAACGACCGGGGTCCGTTCATAGCAGGCCGCGACCTCGATCTCTCGAAGGCCGCGGCCGAAGCGCTTGGATTCTCAGGTGTGCAGACCGTCCAGGTGGAGGTCGTCACCGCCGCCGAGTAGGATCGGCGGTATGCTAGCTGACGTGGATGAGCGTGACGATCTTGGGCTCGCCCAGCTTCTCCCGGCCACCGAGGAAGTCGAGCTCGAGCAGGAACGCGAATCCCGCGACCTTCGCGCCCATCTTCTCGACAAGCGCCGCCTTGGCCGCCGCGGTGCCACCCGTCGCGAGCACGTCGTCAACGATCAGGACCACATCACCCGGGACAAGAGCGTCGGTGTGCACCTCGAGCGAGTCCGTGCCGTACTCCAGCGCGTAGCTGTGCGAAGTCGTGTTCCACGGCAGCTTGCCGGGCTTGCGCGCCGGCACGAACCCCGCCCCGAGGTTGTACGCCAGAGCGCCGCCGAAGATGAACCCGCGCGCCTCGGCGCCCATGACCTTCGTGATGCCCGCGTCGGCGTACTCGGAAGCGATCGTGTCGATGGCGGCCTTGAAGCCCTCAGGGCTCGCCAGCAGCGGAGTGATGTCCTTGAATACGATGCCTTCCTTGGGGAAGTCCTTGATGTCTCTGATGTAATCCTCGAGGTTCACGCCTGACTCCTCACTCTTAGTAACGGCGCTCCGGATCGAAGCAGCCGGTTTCGACAGACGAACGGTATCACAGCAACGCGCCCAGCGCGTCGAGTTGCTCGCGGGTGCCGAAGGCCACCAGGTGGTCGCCCGCCTGCAACACGTACCCGGCGGACGGATGGCTGTCGGTCACACCCTCGTGCGCGACCGCCATGATGTAGGCGCCCGTGGCGTCGCGCACCCGTGCCTCCCTGATCGAGCGGCCAGCGAGCGAAGAACGCTCCGTGACCCGGAACGTGTCGAGCCTGAACTCCACACCCTCGCTGTGGCTCACCAACTCGAGGTAGTCGCTCACGAACGGGTCGATGACGCTCGACGCCATGCGGCGTCCGCCGATGACGTTGGGAGTGACCACCCGGTCCGCGCCCGCACGAAGGATCTTCGCTTCGGACGAGACCGAGGATGAGCGGGCCACGATGAAGAGGTCCGCGTTCATGCCACGCGCCGTCATCGCAACGAACAGGTTGTCGGCATCAGTGTCGAGCGCGGTGACCAGGCCCTTGGCCCGCATGATGCCGGCCGACTCGAGGGTGTCTTCCGCCGTGGCGTCACCGTTCAGGTACAACCACCCATGCTCGAGTGCGTCCACCTCGCAGTCGTCGCAGCGATCGATCACCACGAAGGGGACTCCCTGTTCGGCGAGGGTCGTACACACCACGGACCCGACGCGTCCCATGCCCGCGACGATGTAGTGGCCGGACAGTTCCTCGATACGCTTAGCCATGCGACGTCCCTCCACGAGCTCAGTGAGCTGCCCCTCGATCATGAACTCAGCGAGCACACCCACCGAGTATGCGATGCCACCGACTCCCGCGAAGATGAGGGCGATGGTGAAGACCTGCCCGGCGGAGGACGGTTGTGCGATCTCCTTGTACCCGACAGTAGTGACCGTGATGACCGTCATGTACAGGCTGTCGAGGAACGCCCAATCCTCGATGAGCATGTAGCCGGCCGTACCGGTGATCAGGACCCCGAGCAGCAGCGCGGCGGCCGTGAGCGCACGCCTCACTCGGCCTCCCATATCTCGTCGTGCAGCGTAGCCACGTATGGGAGGGTGCGCCACAGCCCGTCGAGATCGAGTCCGTACCCCACCAGGAAGCGGTCGGGCACTGAGAAGCCCCGGTACTCGATCGGCAGGTCCACCAGGCGCCGGGCGTCCTTGTCGAGCAGCGTGCAGACCGACACGCTCGCCGGACGGCGCTGCCGGAGCACGCGCAGCAGGTACGCCAGGGTGAGCCCGGTATCGATGATGTCCTCCACGACGAGCACGTCCCTGCCCTCGATCGGGTCGTCGAGGTCTTTGGTGATGCGCACCGACCCCTCGGCATCGGGGCCGTACGCCGAGATCGCCATGAAGTCCACGGTGAGCGGCAGCTCGATCGCGCGGCACAGGTCGGCAAGGAACATCGTGCCGCCCTTGAGCACGGTCACAAGCGTGAGCGCACGGTCCGCGTAGTCAGCGGTGACCTCCGCGCCGATACGCCGCACCGCTGCCTGGATGTCCTCGGAGGTGTACAACACCCGGTCGATCCGGGGATCCGGAAACATCTCGCTCATGTGACGTCACCAGCGTCATCGACGTCTGTGGCGCGGGTCTGCGTGGTATCGGCATCGAGCCCGCCGCCCTCGGCGTGATCGCGTTCGCGCACGGGGATGCCGTACTTGAACAGCAGCTTCCGGAAGTCCTTCTGGTACAGGATCTTGATGTTCACATCGGGGTAGAGCTCCTTCAGCCGGCGCACCTTGCGGTTCTTCTTGGTCACCAGCTTCTGGCTCATCGTGGTCAGCTCGATGTAGAGGTCGAACTCGGGAAGGTAGAAGTCCGGAGAGAACGACGCGAGCACCATCCCATGACGGTCCCACTCGAGCGGGAACGTGGTGGGCTCGTATTCCCATGGGATGCGGTAGAAGTCGAGAATCTGCGCTGCGACGCGCTCGCTCGGATGCGCGAACGATGTGGAGGCGACGCGCTCCGATACGGGAAGCCCGCTCTCGAACTCATCAAGGCGTTCGTCGGTCATGGAGTCAGTTGGCATCCTCGAACAGTCGGCCAACGGCGCGACGCAGCATGTGCTCTTTGAGCGCCCCAGAGCCCCGTGTCAGCTCTCCGAGGGTCTCCATGAGCTTCTGACGCGCCTCGGGAGTGCGATGACGCATCGCGGGCATGAGTATCTGCTGGAAGAACGTCGCTTCACGCTCGGCGAACGCCTCATACATGCGCAAGTGCCGCGGCTCGATGCCGAACCTGCGCAGATCCCAGCAGGTGTGGGCGATGGCGACGTCAGGACCCGCCAGCTCATCGCCGGACGGTCCCCGAACGAGCGAGACGATACCGAACGAGTCGAGCTCGCGGATGAACGCCGACGGAAGGCCGAGGACCTCTTGCGCGCGCTCGACCGGCACGGTCTCAGCGTCCTCGAACGGCAGCGCCATCGGCTCGGACTGCTCGATCGTGGGCCGGAGCTCTGTGGGGACCTTGCCCCGGTCGAGCTCATCAAGCTTCTCGCGGATGACCGCGAGAGGCATGAAGTGCTCCTTCTGCAGACGAAGGACCAGCTCGAGCCGCTGCACGTCCGCCGGGCGATACTTGCGGTATCCGCCGGGCGTACGTTCGGGCGAGATGAGCCGTTCGTCCTCCAGATAGCGGACCTTGGAGATGGTCAGGTCGCTGTGGTTCTCGGAGAGGCTCTCCACGACCTCGCCGATGGTCATGTAGTCGCGGACTCGCGGGGCCATCTACTCGGGACCCCCTCCCGAAACGAACACCATCTGGAAACGACCGATCTGGACGGTGTCTCCGCTGTTCAAGCGGGCGTCGACGACCAGTTCGTCGTTCACGTAGGTACCGTTCAGCGAGCCGACGTCGGTGATGGTCACCGAGTCGTCCAGGGCACGCAGACGCGCGTGGGTACGGGAGACCGTGACATCGTTCAGGAAGATGTCGCTCTCCGGGTCACGGCCGATCGTGATCTCGGGCTGCTCGAGATAGAAGCGCTCCCCCACCTCGACGCCCTTGCGGACGATGAGGACCGGGACCTCGCTCACGCCAACGTCGGCAACGTACGCCGGCGATGACGGCTCCGCGACAGCCTCGAACGACGCGGTCGCGCCCTCAAGCCGCGTCCCGCACGCCGGGCACTCCGCATCGTGCGGCATGACCTCGGCGCCACACTCCGGGCACTGGTCCATCGTCACCACTCCTGCCGGAAACACCCGAATGGCCGGACGGCCTCAGTCGAGGAGACCGAACTCCTGGGTCTTGAACGACTCCGCGATCTGCACCTCGAGCGCTGAGAGGACCTCGGGGTTCTCCAGGACCTTGATCAGGCGCTCCTCGCTCAGGCGGTTCTTCACGTATGGATCGGCGAGGGCGTCGGTCAGCCTGCGACCGCTGTTCACCTCACGGATGACGTACTCCACGACCCGCTCCTCGACACCGTCGACCGCGATCTCGTTCAGGAACTCGTGGATCTTCTCAGCAACACTCGCCACGTGGGCCTCCTTCAGTGGGCCAGGGGTGATACGCCCGACCTTACTCGTCCAGGTCCTCGTCGTCATAGACATCATCGTCCGTGACGTCGTAGCGGGAGACGCCCCGCAGGTCGTTCGCCAGGATCTCGATCAGGCGGTCGATGTCGCTTCCTGACACGACCCCCTTGCCATGCGTGCGGTCGTCCTTCAGGCGACGGACCAACTCCGCCCGCAGGATGTCGATCTTCCCGTGGAGGACGCGTCGGCGGTAGCTGACCTTCTGCTCCTCCTCGTACAGTTCGTCCAGGAGTTCACGCAGTTCATCAACGGTACGATCGCTCAGATTGAGTAGTGCGTCGTCGGATGCATGCTTGTCCCCCACCGGTCCACCTCCACCATCCGCAGTACCGAGTAAGGCTCATCCAGATTGTAGCAGACGACAGCGACATCTCGGGCTGTACCTCGACTCGAACTCCAGGTCGATCGCGCGCGACCACTCCGACTCAGACCGCGAACCCCTCGCGGAGCCCTATCGCCGCTTCGCGCTCGCCACTGGACAAGAGCGCCGTGACCAGCGTGACCTCGAACGTGCGCTCCAGCGCGGTGCACACCGCTCCGATGATCTCCGCCTCCGGCGGACGATGACCGAGCGCCCGGGAGATCGTCGTCGTGGCTCTGGAGAGCGCACCCGCGGCATCGGCATCGAGCGCGAACACCCGCGACTCACGGTCGAGGTCACGCGAGATCACGAACGATCCATGCTGCAGACAACTGTCGCGATCCCACACCTGCGCGCTTCCCGACAGCTTCGCGGCTCCGAGCGACAGATCGGCGGCCGTGGCATGCAGGTAGCATGCGCCGCTGCGGGTCCCGCGGTCCCGAGCGGTCAACGCGGCATCCACACCGAGCGTGCGGTACGCCTCGGCGAGCGCCGTCGACAGGAACCGGTAGCTGTCCCGCACGCCGCGTGGCAGCCCGTCCCGCACGCCCGCGACGATCGAGTACGTGACCTCATCGGCATGCAGCACGCCTCTGCCACCCGTCGGTCTCCGGCAGATCCCGATCCCGGTGCTGACGCAGTAGTCGACATCGACATCGGCGAGCTTCTGGAAACGTCCGAGGGACACGGTCGCCGGCTGCCACCGGTACAACCGCAGAGTGGGCGGAGCGTCACCTTCGGCATGCGCGGCGAGGACGGCCCGGTCGACCGCCATGTTCCACGGGCCGTCCGCCGCATCATCGATGATCAGACGCCACTGCTGCACCCGCGCCTACGCCTCCACGTCCTCCGGCCTCCAGGCGAGGTCCGCGTTCTTCACCGCGGCCGCCTCGTCCAGGCGTCGCACCGGCGTGGTGTATGGCGCCCCGTGCAGGAGGTCGGGATCCGTCCGGGCCTCGTCTGCGATCCGCCTGAGCACCGCAGCGAACCGGTCAAGAATCGCCTTGCTTTCGGTCTCGGTGGGCTCGACCATCAGGGCTTCCTCGACGATCAACGGGAAGTAGACCGTTGGCGGATGGATGCCGTAGTCGAGCAGCCGTTTTGCGACATCCAGCGTGCGCACGCCGGTCGCCTTGCGCAGCGGGCCTCCCGACATCACGAACTCGTGCATGCACGTGCGGTCGTACGCCACGGGCCAGACGTCCTCAAGGAGCGCCTTCAGGTAGTTCGCCGAAAGCACCGCCTGCTCGGATATCTCACGCAGTCCCTCGCCGCCGACGGCACGGATGTAGGTGTACGCCCGCACGAGCACGCCGAAGTTGCCCACGAACGAGCGCACGCGCCCGATCGACCGAGCAGGCGTGCCGAGAGTGAACCCCTCGCCTTCACGGGTGACCAGCGGCCCGGGGAGGTACGGGGCGAGCGCCTCGGTGACGGCGACAGGGCCCGCGCCGGGACCACCGCCGCCATGCGGGGTCGCGAACGTCTTGTGCAAGTTGATGTGCATCGCATCGAAGCCCATATCGCCGGGGCGGCTCTTGCCCATGATCGCGTTCAGATTGGCGCCATCGCAGTACGCGAGCGCACCCACAGCGTGGACCGCCCCTGTGATCTCCAGGATGTTCTCGTCGAACAACCCGACGGTGTTCGGGTTGGTGAGCATGAGGGCGGCCACATCGGTGTCGAGCGCCGCTCGCAGGGCCTCGAGATCCACTCCCCCGCGTTCATCGCTCGGGATCTGGACGACCTTGTAACCGCACATGGCAACGGTCGCGGGGTTGGTCCCGTGTGCCGAGTCGGGCACGAGCACCTTGGTGCGTGCATCGCCGTTGGCCGTGTGGAACGCGCGGATGGTGAGCAGCGCAGTGAGCTCCCCGTGCGCGCCCGCGGCCGGCTGCAGCGTGACCGCCGGTAGACCCGCGACCTCGGCAAGCGCTTCCTGGAGCCCCCACATGAGCTCGAGGGCGCCCTGGACGGTCTCCTCGGGCTGATACGGGTGGATGCGCGCGAAGCCGGGCAGACGGCACGCCTGCTCGTCGATCTTCGGGTTGTACTTCATGGTGCAGCTGCCGAGCGGGTAGAAGCCGCTGTCGACCCCGAAGTTCGCGCGCGCGAGCTGCTCGTAGTGCCGTGCGATGTCCACCTCGGTCACGTGCGGAAGGGCCGGAGGCGCGGTACGCGCCCGGCCACCCAGGACCCCGTCGAGCGAGATCGTGGGGACGTCGAGCGGCGGCGCCTCGACGCAGCGCGACTCCGCCGCGCCGCGCTCGAAGATCAGCGTGCCGGTCAGGGATTCTTGCATGGGGATCTCGGCGGACCCTCCTGCGGTCGAGAACGTGCTCACAGCGCGCTCACCTCCTCCACGAACCGGTCAAGGACCTCGCGCGTATGCCGCTCGGTGACCGCGAACAGGACCAGGCCATCATCAGCGGCCGCGAATCGGCCGAGATCGACACCTGCGAGGAAGCCGCGAGCGAGCATGTGCCGCTGCATAGCGGCGACGTCGCCCGTCCAGCGCAGAGCGAACTCACGGGCGAACGGCGCGGCGAAGACGCGCTCGAAGCGGCCCGTTCGCACGAGCGCCGCCTCCAGGTAGTGCGCCTTGGCGATGCACGCCTCCCCGATCCCCGCCAGCCCCTCCGCACCGACGGCCGCGAGGTACACACCGGCCGCCAGCGCGTTGAGCGCGTGGTTCGAGCAGATGTTGGAGGTCGCCTTCTCGCGACGGATGTGCTGCTCACGGGTGGAGAACGTCAACACGAAGCCGGTGCGGCCGTCCACGTCCACGGTCTTGCCGGCCACGCGCCCCGGCATCTGCCGGATGTGCTCCTTGCGGCACGCGAACAGGCCGAGCCCAGGCCCTCCGTAGGATGCGGCGTTGCCGAGACCTTGGCCCTCCCCGACCACGATGTCCGCGCCGTAGGCCGCCGGGGGCTCGAGCACGCCCAGGAGCACCGGGTCTGTCGCCACCACGAACAACGCACCCGCCTCGTGCGCGAGAGCGCCGAGCGCCCCCAGGTCCTCGAGCGTTCCGTAGAACGTCGGCGACGATACCAGCACCGCGGCGGTCCGCCCGTCGAGCATCCCGGCGACAGCCGCGGCGTCCGTGACGCCGTCCGCGGCCGGGACCTCAACGACTTCGAGCGTACCTGACTCCACGTACGTGGCGAGCGTCTCGCGCCACTCGGGATGGACGGCGCCAGAGACCACGACCTTGTCGCGCTTCGTGACGCGCGCGGCCATCAGTGCAGCCTCTGTGAATGCGGTCGCTCCGTCGTACATGGAAGCGTTGGAGACCTCCATGCCGGTGAGCTGGCAGATCATCGACTGGAACTCGTAGACGGCCTGCAGCGTGCCCTGGCTCACCTCGGGCTGATACGGCGTGTACGCCGTGAAGAACGCGGGCTTGCTCACCACGGCGTCGACTATCGCCGGCACGTAGTGGTCATAGATGCCGGCGCCGAGGAACGACACCACCCGGCCGCCATCCAGGTCACGGCCGGCAAGCGACTCCAGGTGCGCGGCGAGCGCGATCTCGGTCATCGGCTCGGGCAGACTCAGAGGACGCGCGAGCCGCGCGTCCTCCGGGATGTCGCTGAAGAGCTCGTCCACCGACTGCACGCCGATGCGCGCCAGCATCTCGACCTGCTCCTCGCAGGTCACAGGGATGAAGCGCATACGTCAGGCTTCCTCGGCCAGATAGGCCTCGTAGCTGTCGGCATCCATCAGCGCGTCGACCTCGGAGAGGTTGTCCACCTTCACCTTGATCATCCAGCCATCGCCGTAGCTGTCGTTGTTGACCAGCTCGGGCGCGTCGTCGAGCTCGCTATTGACCTCGACGATCTCGCCGCTCACGGGAGAGAAGAGCTCGGAGACCGACTTCACGGACTCGACCTCGCCGAACGACTCTCCGGTGCTGACCACGTCGCCGACCGATGGGAGGTCCACGTACACGACCTCGCCGAGCTGGTCCTGCGCGAAGTCCGAGATCCCGATCGTGGCTACGTCACCATCCATACGCACCCACTCATGCTCACGGTCGTACTTGAGTTCCTTGGGATACATCGGCCGATCTCCTTCCCGTGTGCTCGCCTACGACCCGACAGCCGAGAGCGATGTCGTCTTCACGAACGGCGGCTTGGCGACCACCGCCGGTACCACTTTGCGGCGGATACCGATCTCGAGCTCCGTCCCGGGCGCCGACAACTCGACCGGCACGTACGCCGTCGCGATGCCATGCCCGAGCGTTGGCGAGAACGTGCCGCTTGCCACCTTACCCACCTCGACACCCTCGCGCAACACGGGATACCCATGCCTCGGCACACCCTCGCCGACCGTGACACCCACGAGCGCGCGAGTCCTGCCCGCTTCCCGCACGCGGGCGATGGCCCCGGCGCCGATGTAGCCCGTCTTGGCCTTCGGCACGACCCATCCCAGACCCGCGGTGACCGGGTCGGTGCCGCGGTCCATGTCACTGCCGTACAACGGATACCCCATCTCGAGCCGGAGCGTGTCACGTGCTCCGAGCCCGCACGGCGCGACCTGCGGGAAGCTGAGCAGCGCCCGCCAGATCCCCACGGCGTGTGATTCGTGACAGACGATCTCGACGCCGTCCTCGCCGGTGTAGCCGGTGCGCGCCACGAGCACCGGTGTCGAGCCGAGGGTGGCCTCGCCGATGGCGAACCGTGCGGGCGGCTCCCAGCCGCCTCCGGCGAGCTCTCCGATGACGGCGAGCGCCTCCGGGCCCTGGACCGCGATCAGCGCGGTGCGGTCGCTCTCGTCCACCGCCTCGACCGTCTCGGGCAGGTGCGCCGTGATCCAGTCCCAGTCGACCTCACGGTTCGCGGCGTTGACCACGATCAGGTACTCGAGGTCGCCGGTGTGGTACACGATCAGGTCATCGATGATGCCGCCGTCCTCGTCGCACATCACGGTGTAGAGCGCCGTGCCGAGGTCATCGATGCGATCCAGGTCGTTGGTGAAGATGCGCTGGAGCGCGTCTTTGGCCTCGAACCCGAACACACGGAACTCCCCCATGTGCGAGACGTCGAAGATCCCCACCGCATCGCGGACCGCGGTGTGCTCCTCGATGATGCCGGCGTACTGCACCGGCATCTGCCAGCCGGCGAAATCCACCATGCGCGCGCCAAGCGCCACGTGCTCGTCGTACAGCGGCGTCTTGCGCCCTTCCTCTCCCATCACAGCTCCTCTCACAGCAGCGACACGGGAGCCGCCTGCAGCGACCCGCCGAACACGCTGCGCCAGACACGTGTGGACCAGATCTTCACCCGCGACCACAGGTCGGGCCGCTCGACCGCGACATCGGCCACCAGGGGCACCTGGGCGAGCAGCCGTTCACCCTGGGTCACCGTGAGCGTCCCCAGGCGTTGACCAGCCTGGACCGGCGCTTCCACACCGCTCTGGAAGTCGATCGTCGACGTGATATCGCCATCAAGGTCGAACACCGGGACGGTCGCGTCGTCCGCGACGACGGCCGCAACCGTGCGATCGAGGTAGTCGGTCACCGGGATATGCGCGGCGGTCGTCTCAGCGCTTGCGACCTCGACGGTGCGGTAGTGCTCGAATCCCCAGTCGAGCAGGGCGCGCGCCTCCTTGAACCGCTCGTTCTCGTCCTTCGTGCCGAGGACGACCGCCACCAGGCCGATCTGGTCGCGAGTGGCCGACGCCACCACGCAGTAGCCCGCCTTGTTCGTCCACCCGGTCTTCACCCCGTCGGCCCCCTCGTAGGTGCCGAGCAGCTTGTTCGAGTTGTCGTACCGCTTCAGGCCGTACGAGCCAAGAACGTCCACCGACTCGAGCGACACGATCTCCGCGAACCGCGTGTCGGCCATAGCGATCCCCGCGAGTGTGGCGAGGTCGGCGGCGGACGTGTAGTGTCCCGGCGCATCGAGCCCATGTGGATTCGCGAACGAAGAGTGGACGAGTCCGAGGTCCGCGGCCTTCTGGTTCATCATGTCGACGAACCCCTCGACGCTGCCGCCGACATGCTCGGCGAGCGCGAACGCGGCGTCATTCGCCGAGCGCACGAGCGTGGCCTCCAGCAGTTCGCCGACGGTGATCTTCTGTCCGGCGACGAGGTCGACCTCTGCCTCACCGACACCGGCGGCGCGCGATGACACCGTCACCACCTCGTCGGGCGCCGCATGATCGAGTACCACCAGCGCAGTCATGATCTTGGTGGTCGACGCCATCGCGCGTTCATCGTCTGCCGCGCGGCTCCACAGCGTACGGCCGTCGCGGGTGCGCAGTATGCCCGCAGGCATGCTTACCCGAGGTGAGACATCAGGTTCCGTCGCGTCGGCGGACACCGTCTGTGTGCCGAGGATGTCGCCGGGCGCGGCGACCGCCTCGGATACCGGTTCGAGGGGTCCGAGGACGAAGCATGACGCGATGATGGCTGCGAGCGTGAGACGGACGACGCGGTAGCGCACGGGTGCTGCGTCACTCCTCTCACAGGACTTCTCGACAGGGTCGGATCGATTGTACGGGACTGCACCGATGATGGCACGCGTGACGCGGCCATGCATACGTATGATAATGGCGTTGACTTGGTGCGTGAACGGCTGGGCTTCACGCATGGACGGCTCGGGGGAACCGTGCGAGTGACACGATACTGGCTTGCAGACGACCATGGCTTCACCATCATGGAGCTCATGACGATCGTGCTGATCATCGGCATCCTGCTCTCTGTGGCCATCGCCACGTACGTGCCGGCATCCCGCTCGGCCGCCGCCGCCGCCTGCCGGAGCAACCAGCGGGTGCTCGAGGACGCCTACATGCGCGCCGTGATCGACGTCGAGACGACCCCATCGGTGGAGCCGAGCGGTTCGCCGCTGCCGGTGGGCGATGATGCCATCGACGATCTCGACGACCTCGGCCCCTACGTCGACAACCTCGCCCGGATCGAGCGCTGTCCGCTCGATGACGCCGCGCTGACTCTCGACCCCGACACGGGCGACGTCTCGTGTCCGAACCATCCGTGAACGGACCGATGATCGCCTGAGGAGGCACCTGTGAAGTACTCGCGCTTCGAGATGCTCGCATTCGCGCTCGGGACCGCCGCCATCGTGGGCAGCGCGTTCGTACCCGCCACGGCACAGGTGATACCGGCCGAGTTCGCGGCGCAGTTGCTCATGATCATCATCCTTGCGGGCGCCCTGCACTGGGGACGCAACGGTGGCTTCATCACCGCGCTGATCGCGATCGCCATCTACGTAGGGATGCGCTACGACGTCCTGGTCAGTGAGGGTCTCTCCGTCGACATGATCACGATGATCGTGTCGAGGGCGGTGGCCTACACGGTCATCGGCCTGGCAGGCGGTGAGCTTGCCGGTCGCATCAAGTACGTGCTCACACGGGTCGAGCGCGAGACCATGATCGATCCAGTCACTCGCGTGTACAGCACGCGCTACGCGGGGCGTGCGATCGCCTCGGCGATCGGACAGTTCCGCCGCTACCAGACGCCCTGCTCGATCGTGCTGCTCACGGTGTCGCCGAAGCTCTGGTCAGACCTCAAGCCGTCGAGGATGAACTCGCTCATGCGCAAGGTGGCCTCCTACATCCGCAACGATGTGAGGCTCGTGGACGACGTCGCCTACCGCGGCAACGGCGGCTTCATCGTCATCCTCCCCTCGACGGGCGCCGAGGGTGCGGCCGTCGCCACCGAGCGGCTGCGCAGAGGCGTGGTCTCGGCGATCGACAGTGAAGACACCGCGATCGCGGCACGCATACTCACGTGCGGCATCGATGACGAGGCACTCGACGAACTCGCCACGGCGCTCGCCCCGGCCCCGGACCCTGAGGATGTCAAGCCGAACGCGCCGCAGCAGACCGATCGTCGGGCGACCGACCGCCAACCGGACGGTGCCTAGAGCTCGTCAGCGGTGAGTGTGCGGATCCCTGCTTCGCGCAGTACGCGCGTGGCGTCAGCGACACGTTCGACCCGGAACACATCGACCGCACCGCTGCCCCCGGGCTCGACGAAGCAGTAGGCGTACTCCACGTTCAGGTCCTCGGCTCCCAGCACTTCGAGCACGTCGGCGAGGCCGCCGGGGCGGTCGGGCACCGCCACAGCGATCACGTCGGTCACGCTCACACTGAATCCGGAGTCCTCGAGCGCGGCCTTCGCCACGTCCGGCCTGTCGCAGATGATGCGCACCACGCCGAACTCGGCGGTGTCGGCGACCATGAGCGCCCGCATGTTGACTCCGGCGTCTCCCAGAGCACGCGTGAGTCGCGCGAGCCTGCCCGGGCTGTTCTCCAGGAACACCGTGAGTTGCTTCACCATCGGTCACTCACTCCCCTCTGCACGCAGGTCCAGGACACGCTTGGCCTTGCCTTCCGACCGTTGGATCGACTTGGGTTCGACGAGCTTCACGGCGATGTTGACCGCCAACACCGAAGCGATCTCGGCGGACACACGTGCACGCAGGCGTTCCAGCGTCTTGATCTCATCGAAGCTGACATCCGGGCTGACCTCCACGTGCACCTCCACGTGGTCCATGCTGCCGCGCCGCGACAGCACCACCTGATAGTACGGCGCCACGCCGGGTATGCCGAGGAGGACCTGCTCGATCTGGCTCGGGAACACGTTCACGCCCCGGATGATGAGCATGTCGTCGGAGCGGCCGGTGACGCGCTCGAGCCGCCGGAACGTCCGGCCGCACGCACACTCACCCGGCACGATGCGGGAGATGTCGCGGGTGCGGTAGCGCACGACAGGTATGCCCTGCTTGGTAAGTGTGGTGAACACCACCTCACCGCGCTCGCCGTCCGGCACCGGCTGCAGCGTCTCGGTGTCGACGATCTCGATGATGAAGTGGTCCTCGTTCACGTGCAGACCGCGCTTGCACTGGCACTCGGC
>Ga0209066_10001934_pt1 | contig 26404 bp, 5 predicted proteins | sample All_14_2_FD_187198 | JGI IMG/M metagenome (GOLD analysis project Ga0209066, IMG submission 187198) | Freshwater microbial communities in response to fracking from Pennsylvania, USA - Allegheny Zone_MetaG_DW_15 (SPAdes) (version 2) ...
CCTTGGAGGCTTCGAGGCTTTCATCCCAAGTCTTCACCGGCACCACGTCGATCCGCAGCTTCACCCGTTCGGCTACCAGACGAACCAGATCGGCGCCGATCCCTTCGTGTCGGCCCGCCTCGTTCAGACGCTCGAAGGGCGCCCAGTCGGGGTCGACACACAGCGTGATGCGATCGGCGCGGGCAATGTAGGCCAGCTCGTCCGGAGTCAGGTTGAGCGGAATGGGCGCGACGGACTCCGCGCACGCCTTGATTGGACATAGCCCGATCAGCAGGCTGAGCAGCCCCGCACGTGTGCAGCGGCCAGCGCGGAGGAAGGACAGCCCAGACACGTTTCGATTGCCTTGCGGCGGCGGCCCGGACGTGCGGTGCTGCGAGGTGTCGGCATGTCTCATGCGCTGCGACCGATTCCATGAAAATTCTATGCGTTCAGTAGGCTTCATTCTACTGGAGGCGATGCCTGGCCTTTGCCCGCGCACACCCCGCGGCGGTTGGGCGGCAGCCGAACGATGAGCGCGACTTTGCGGGCTACAATGAGCCCGTAACCCCAGCCTTGCGCCGAGCGCCCCGCCATGTCCCGTAAAAAGCTCCCTATCGGCATTCAGACGTTCGCCCGCATCCGGGAGGATGACTGCTATTACGTCGACAAGACCGGCCTTGCGCTGCGGCTGATCGAGGAGGGCAACTACTACTTTCTGTCGCGCCCGCGCCGGTTTGGCAAGAGCCTGTTCATCGACACGCTGGGCGAGTTGTTCGAGGGCAACGAGGCGTTGTTTCGGGGGCTGGCGGTGCACGACCGGTGGAACTGGACGGTGAAGTATCCGGTGATCCGCATCAGCTTTGGCGGTGGGGTGCTGCACCGCCGTGAGGCGCTGGAGGTCCGGATAGACAGTCTGCTGCGTGACAACGCCGTGCGCCTGGGTCTGCCAGCGTTCACCGAGAAGGACATCCCCGGGCGTTTCATCGAACTGATCCGTCAGGCCGAGAAGGTGCACGGTCAGCGGGTGGTGGTGCTGGTCGATGAGTACGACAAGCCGATTCTCGACAATCTGACCCAGCCCGACGTGGCGCGCGAGATGCGTGACGCGCTGCGCAACCTGTATTCGGTGATCAAGGACAGCGACGCGCACATTCGCTTCGCGATGCTCACCGGGGTGTCGAAGTTCAGCAAGGTGAGCCTGTTCTCGGGGCTGAACAACCTGCGCGACATCACGCTGTCGGCGCCTTACTCGTCGATCTGCGGCTACACGGACGAGGACGTGGACACCGTGTTCGCACCGGAGCTGGTCGGGCTCGACCGCGAAGAAATCCGTGCCTGGTACAACGGCTACAACTGGACCGGGACGGCGGTGTACAACCCGTTCGATCTGCTGCTGCTGTTCCAGGAGCGTGCGTTCCGTCCGTATTGGTTCGAGACGGGTACGCCGAGCTTTCTGGTCGAGCAGTTGCTGGCACGGCCGGTTTTTACGCCGCACTTCAGCCGTCTGGTAGCGATGGAGTCCTTGCTGTCGAGCTTCGATGTGGAACGCATGTCGATCGAGGCGCTGATGTTCCAGACCGGCTATCTGACCATCGACAGCCTGGAGAGCATGGGTGCGCGGGTCGAATACACACTCAAGTACCCCAATCGCGAGGTGCAGGCGAGCCTGAACGGTGCCCTGCTCGACGGCCTGACGGGTGATCCCTCGATACCGACGCAGCAGACCGGCAGGCTGCACCGGCTGCTGCGTGCCAACGACTTCGCCGGTCTGCAGCAGTTGTTCACTGCCTTTTTCGCCAGCATTCCGCACGACTGGTACCGCAACAACCCCATTGCCCGTTACGAAGGCTATTACGCCAGCGTGTTCTACAGTCACTTTGCGGCGCTGGGGCTGGACATCCGTCTGGAGGACGTGACCCACAAGGGCCGCATCGACATGGCGGTGCTGTTCAACGGCAACGTGTATCTGTTCGAGTTCAAGGTGGTGGAGTTGCTGCCCGAGGGCAAGGCCTTGCAGCAGCTGCGAGCGCGCGCTTACGCCGACAAATACCGCGCACGCGGCGAGCCCATCCACCTGGTGGGGGTGGAGTTCAGCCGCGACCGCCGCAGCGTGGTGGGGTTCGAGGTGGAGCGCGTGGACGTATCGTAGTGCCGTCCCGGTTTCATGCGGTCGGGGTGCCGTCTTCCACGACCCAGCGGTAGCCCTGGTTGCGGTCCGTCAGCAAGGGGAGGTTTTCGCCGGCACCGCGCAGGACCTTGGCGCGCAGGCGGCTGACGATGACCTCGATGCGGTGCTTGTCCAGCTCGTCGGGCGATACGCCCAGCGCAATGCCCAGTTGCGCATACGTGCAGGTCTGGGGGGAGGCACCGATCAGGACGCGCAACAGGCGGATCTCGGTCAAGGTCAGCGAGACCATCGCGCTGTTCGGCGCATGCAGCATGTAGTGGTGTTCTTCAAGGCGCCAGCAGGGCTTTGACACCGTGCCCCGGCGTTCTGTCGTGGGCCAGCTGCTGCGTTCGGCCAAACGGCGCAGGATCAGGGCCAGCTCGTCGACATCGATCGGCTTGACCAGATAGGCGTCCGCGCCGGCTTCCAGCCCTTCGATCCGCTGGTCGCGCAGCGAACGGGCGGTGGCGAACACGATGCCGATGCGGCTGTCGTGCGAACGCAGATACTGGCACACGCTCAGACCGTCCTCGCCCTCCAGGCCGATGTCGAGCACCACCAGCGGGGCGTGCGCGGTTGCCAGATGGCGGTACAACTGGCCGGCGTTTTCGAAGGTCTCGACCGCAAACCCCAGATGTCCGAGCTGGAAGGCCAGCTCTTCACGGAGCACCGGCTCATCCTCGACAATCACGACTGGAATACGGGCTGCTTGGTTGGGCATTGTTCAGAAAGGCAAAAAATAGGCTGGACGCCGACCGCGACGGGTCCCCATTCTAGCGGAGGCGGTCTGTGCCGCTCTCATTTACCACGCTCTCGGTCTTTCATGCTTCCTGTGCTGCTCTGCTTCCTGTTGTTGATCGGTGTGCCGGCTGAAGGCTGGGCCAATCGGGTGCTTGTTCCGGTGGATGGCGAGCTGACCACGCTGCCGCTGCAAGGCTTTCTCCGTGCCAGCCCGAGCGGAGCCTCGCCTGCGACACCGGAAGAAGCCCTGGCGCGTTACCGCAGCGGGGGTTTCGAGTCCCTGCCGGCCTACCTGGGTCGGGGCTATCGACAGGAAAGCGTCTGGCTGGGTTTCGACATGGATGTCCGTGCCGATGCCCCGCGCATCGTGATCGTCGATGTGGGACCCGCCTATCTGGACGAAGTCCGGGCCTATCAGGTCAATGCCGTCGGTGTCATCACGCCCTTGGGCCGTGCCGGGGATCAGGTGCCGCCCGACGAAATCTTCATGCGTGGCTTGCGTCCGGCATTCGCCATTCGTCCGGCGGACGGCAGCACGGTGTTGCTGGAGATTCGCACCAGCAGCACGCAGGCGGCCATCGTCAAACTGCATGCGGGCGCGCGCTATCCCGCCCTGCAGTCCGCAGAAAGCCTGCTCTTCGGTGTGGTGCTCGCCATCAGCGTGGTCATGGCCTTGGGGGCGCTGGCGTTGTATCGGCTGTTTCGCGACCGGGCCTATCTTGTGTGGATGGCCTATGTGCTGCTCACCGGCACCCATTTCATGGCGCTGGACGGGGTGGTCAGCCTCTACGCCGATTGGGATGACCGGTCGCTGCTCAACCTGACAACCAATGTGAACAGCGTGTTGTTATTTGCCACTGGGGCCCTGTTACTGACACGGCTGTTCCAGTTCGAGCAAATCCATCCCTGGTTGGACCGACTTTTCTCGGGCTGGGCGGTGGTGATGGTTGTGCCGTTGCTTGCCATCCCGTTTTTGGGCGCATGGGTTGTCGGTGTCCTCGGCTCGCTGGGACTCCCTCTGTATGTACTGGGTATTGTCTTAACCTGTGTCCAGATCGTACGCGGAAACAGGGCGAGTCGCCTTTACGGCCCCGTATTCATCCTGCATCTGTTTGCCTCGCTGCTCAACATTCTTGCCATTCTCGGCTTGTGGCCCTTTTCGGATTTCACCTTGTATGCCTGGCAGCTGACCAGCCTGCTCAACCTGTTGTCGTTGCAGGTCAGCATGTTCATGCGCATGCGCGAGCAACTGGCCGAGACCGCCCGCCAACGCCGCCACTTCGTGCAGGCCCTCAACAGCAAGAATGCCGAGCTCGAACACCAGGTGGCCGAGCGCACCGCCAGTCTCGCCCAGGCTTTGCGCGATGTGCAGCAGGCAGAGTCCGAGCAGCGCCAGCTGCTGTCTATGGCCTCACACGAATTTCGCACCCCGGCGGCGATGATCAAGACTTCGCTCGATTCGCTGCGTTTCCTGGCTAGCCAGATCCCGGTCGATGTCGCCCAGCGCCTCAGAAATATCGAGCACGCCAGCACACGCATGATCGATCTCAGCAATAGCCTCATCAATCAAGACCGCCTGCGCGAACTGGCGCTGCGTCCGAACCTTGCAGCGGTGGATCTGCGCGAACTCATGGCAGACGTGGTGGCGCGGTACGGACACGACCCGGCATCTGCTTCGCGCGTGCTGATGGAGCCGTCCTCTGCGTCGCTCGAGGCTGTGCTGACGACCGTGCGGGCAGACGCGGCCTTGATCAGCATCGCGCTGCATAACCTGATCGACAACGCCCTGCAGCACGCTGGACGGGTCGATGTCGCCGCAGCGGCCGATTCCGCCATCCGCGTCAGTCTTGATGTGCAGGCCGAGCATGTCGAGCTGCGCGTGGCTGACCGTGGGCCGGGTATCCCCGATGGCGAGAAGGCGAAGATCTTCGAACGTTTTTACAGCTTGGCGAAGAGGCGTGCTGCCAAGCCCTCAAGCCCAGGGCGGATCTATGGCGACGGACTGGGCCTGTCGATCGTGCACGCGATTGCCCGGGCGCATGGGGGAGCGGCCTACGCCGCGGACAACCCGGGGGGTGGGGCGGTGTTGGGGGTATGCCTGCCGATCGGGGAGAACATCGCATCAGCCGTGAAATAGCACACGACTGTTTGGTGCGGAAAGGCTGAAATCTCTCATAAATGAGAGCGTTTGAGAGCTCATGAAAACCCGGATTAGTTAGGCTGCTCGGTTATACCCTCACTCTTGCTGTGGAATCCGATCATGCGTTTCGAGTCCGTTCGCTTTTTCTCTCCGGTGCATTCAGATTCTCATGCATTCAAGCTTCATGGCATGCATGAGTTGATCATCGCAGACGGTCTGGCAACAGACATTCAGATGCTTGTCCAGGACGCACCCCTCCCGGTGATGAGCCTGGGGGCGATCGGCGATCCGTTGCAGGCCTTGACCACAGCGTTGGCGGGTGAGCGGCTGGAGGTCCTTCACATCGTCGCCCACGGTCGGGCCGGTGGATTTCAGATCGGCGGGCAGTGGGTTGATCGTGCGGCGTTGCAGCGTAGTGCGCATTTGCTGGCGCAGTGGCAGGTGGGTCGCATCGCCCTGTGGGTATGCGAACTGGGCCAGGATCCCGAATTTGCCGCAACACTGGCGCGTCTGACGGGCGCAGACGTGCTTGTCTCTGCAGCGCGTCTGGGTTGGGACGCCCGGTCTGGAGCGCGCCATTGGCGCTTGCAGGCGCATCAAACCCGTGACGACATGGACGGGGTGCGTGTCTTCGGCGCCCACGTCAATACCTGGAACCACCAACTCGTCACGCTGAGGCTGCAAGGCATCTACGCCACCACGGCCAGCGGCGCGCCTGATGGTTTTTATGGCGAAGAAACCAGCAGCGTCACCATCAACACCACGCCGCTCTCCACCACGGGCGTCACGTTCAGCCAAGCGGGCATCCAGTTCTCCGGTAACAACGTGTTGGGGACCGTCAGCTATCAGCAGAATACTGGCGACGTCCTTACGTTCGGGGGCCTGGCCAGTCGGCCGATCAAGGTCGGGGGCGTCATCAAAGGCTTCTACGTCTGGCTGGACAATGACAGCAGCGGGGCGGGCTCGTCGGGCGATACCGCTTTCATCCTGAGTCTCGACAATAGCTATTTCAACGCCAACACCAGTATCGGCAGCAGCTCGGACCGCGTCGACAGCGCGATGAACAGTGTCCTGCCGGTGAACAGTGCGCCTACGGCTATTAACGATGCTGTCACGGTGAGTGAAGACGCCATCGTTACCGGTAACGTGCTGACCAATGACACCGACGGCAATGGGGACGCGCTTACGGTTACGGGTTTCACCATCGGTGGCGTCGCAGGCAATTTGACCGGGACGAACACCATCACCGGGGTCGGCACGCTCGCGCTGAACGCAAGTGGCGTCTTCAGCTTCGAGCCGTTGCCCGGCTATACGGGCAGTGTTCCGGTCGTCCGCTATACGGTGTCGGACGGCAATGGCGGCACCAGTTCGGCCAGCCTGAGCTTCACGATCACGCCGGTCAATGATGCGCCGTCGGGTGTGGACAAGACGGTTGCGACCCGGACAGACGCCTCCTACACCTTCAGCGCGGCCGACTTTGCGTTAACCGATCTGTCCGATAGCCCGGCCAACACGCTGGCTGCGGTCAAGATCAGCACCTTGCCAGCAACCGGTACGCTGTCTTACAACGGTACGCCTATCACCCAGGCTCAAATCGATAGCGGGTTCGAGGTGCTGGTGGCGAATCTGGGCAAGCTGACCTATACGCCCGGCGTCAGCAGCCCAAGCTCGGCCAGCTTCACCTTCCAGGTGCGTGATAACGGCGGCACAGCCAATGGCGGGGTAGACCTTGACGCGTCGCCCAATGCCGTCACGTTCGACATCACCCAGGTCAATCATGCGCCAGTTACGGTGGCCGACCTTGCCCCCGTCGCTGTCGAGATCGGTTGGGACAATGCTGCTTCGCAAGTCACCACCGGCACCAACCCCATGGGATTCGTGCTGGGCAATGACGCCGATGCCGATGGCAACATGCTGAGCGTTGCATCGGTCATCAATACGGCCGCCACGACTACGGCCAGCGCACCCAGTGCGGGCAGTACCAAGGACAGCAATCCAGCCAGCGCCCTGGGGCTGTATGGCACGCTCAAAATCGGCATCGACGGCAGTTATGTCTACGAGGTCGATAACGCCAATGCCGCCGTGCAAGCTCTGCGTACCAGTAGTGACACGCTGACCGAGATCTTCACCTACACCGCATCAGACGGGGTCGGCGGAACCAGCACCAGCACCCTCACGGTGACGATTCAGGGCGCCAACGACCGACCGATCGCCGTCAATGATGCCAACGTGGCCAAGGAGCATCTGAGCGGCGGCTATGACCCTGGGTTCAACACCTCGGGCAATGTGCGGACGAACGACACCGATGTGGATGCGGGGGACACCAAGACGGTGACCACGGTGAGTTCGCCCAATGCGGCGACGGCGACGGGTAGTTCTCCGGCTGCCACGACGACAACGATTACCTTGGCGGCGGTTCCGAGTGTTTCCTTGGCGAACGACTACGTTTTTTATGTCGTCGGCGGCGTATATACCCAGCTGAAAGATGCAGGTGGTACCGGGGTGCAGGTGAGCAGCAACTCGGGCACATCGGTTGTGCTGAACAAAGTGGTGGCGACAGTGATTCCTGCTGGCGCAACCCTGGAGTTTTACCAACAACAGAACCGCGTTACCTTGCATGCCACGGGCACGTATTCGAGCAGTGCAAGCGTCACCCCCAGTCAGACCGTGACGACCTCCAGCGAGGCGGGCACGATTGTTGTTGGCATGTCGGTCATCGGGGATGGGGTGCCGGCGGGTACTACGGTGACCGGGGTCGATGCGGGCAATCACACTGTTACCCTCAGCAATACGGTCACGCTGAGCGGTGCGGCCTTGAGCTTCAGCAATGCCGCGTCTGCGGTGGGCACCAATACCGCCATCGCTGGCAAGTACGGCGTTCTTCAGATCAGCACAGACGGCAGCTACAGCTACACCGCCAGTACTGACATGACCACCCTCAGTGAAGGCGAGGTCGGTAGCGATACGTTCAACTACACGATGCGCGATACGGCGGGGGCGACCAGCAGCGCCGTGCTGACCATCACCGTGCTGGGGTCTGGCACCAATGACCCGAAGGCGAACGCCGACGTCGTCCTGGCGGTGGAGACGGGTGCTGCGGCGGGGCAGAGCCCCTCTGGCAACGTCATCACCGGCACGGGCAGTGTCGGCGCAGTGGCCGACACCACGCCAGTCAATAGCCTCACCGTCACTCAGGCGGGGGTGACTGCTTCCACCACGACCGCAGTCGGAGCCAATACCACTGTCGACGGCGCATACGGCAGGCTTACGATCAGCAGCGACGGCACCTACAGCTACGGCAACTTTGACGGCAACGCGGCCGTCAATGCGCTGCGCACCAGTGCCGACACCCTGACGGAGACCTTCTTTTACAGGGTGTCCAATGGCGTGAGTACCAGTGTCACCACGCTCACCATCACCATCCAGGGGGCGAACGACGCACCCGTGGGTGTCGCTGATACCGCGAGCGCCACTGAAGCAGGTGGCATCGGCAACGGCACGGTAGGCGTTGATCCTACTGGAAACCTGCTGGGCAATGACACCGATGTTGATACCGGCGATACACGCTCGGTGTCGAAGGCAGGCACCGCCACAGCAACGACGGACGTCAACGTGGGAACCACGTCGGCGAATGGTTTGAGCGTCGTCGGCGCTTACGGCACGCTCAAGCTGGGCGCGGATGGCAGCTACACCTACACGGTCAATCAGGACAACGCCACGGTGCAGGCGCTGCTGCCTGGCTCGCCGGCGCTGACCGATACCTTTACCTACGAGCTCAAGGATGCTGCCGGTGCCACCCATACTGCAACGCTGACCGTGAGCGTGCAGGGAGCCAACGATGCGCCGACCATCACGCTGCCCGGCTCGGCACCTTCGGGTGCTCAAGGTTCGGCCATTGCCGTGTCGGGCATTTCAGTCAGCGACGTGGACGGTGATGCCAACCTGGCAAGTACCAAGATCAGCGTCGATAGCGGTACGCTGACTGTCAACTTGGACGGTGGCGCCGTCGTGTCGGTCGGTGCCAACGGCAGTGCGTCGCTCACGCTTTCCGGAACGGCTGCCCAGATCAATGCTGCCTTGGCAACGTTGAGCTATGCCGGTAATGCCGCTTTCAACGGCGCGGATAAGCTTGTGGTTACGGCGATCGACGATGGCGGCTTGCAGACCACCCAGTCGATCGCCATCGAGGTCAGTCCCGATGCACGGCCCCTGACCGTCACCGGCACGGCGGTCAACGAAGCCTCGCCCTTCGTCCTCTTCACCGTGGGCGGCGCCGCGGGCCAGCTGGTCACGCTGTCCGTCGCAGGCAACACCGCCACGGCTGGCACCGACTTCATCAGCAACCTGCAGTACTACGACGGTTCCAGCTGGCAGCCCTACACCGGCGAGCCTGTTCCCCTGCCCGGCACGACCCTGCTGGTCCGTCTGCCTGTCCTGCAGGACAGCGACAGCGAGGGTGTCGAAAGCCTGCAACTCACGGCCAGCAACAGTGCTGGCATTGGCACGACCAACGCCAGCACTGTTGCCGACAATGGCAGCGGCGTCATCTTTCTGGAAACCAACACGACGGGTGTTCCTGATACGCCGCCGGGCGCCCTGGATGACGACCGTCCTCTGAGCGTCAATTCCATCACGGTTAACGAGGCTTCGTCCCATGCGGTGTTCGAAGTCACCGGTTCCGTCGGGCAGGTGATCACCCTTGACCTGGCGGCGGGATCGGCCACGGTAGGCGTGGATTATGCGAACGCCTTGCAGGTCTGGAACGGTGTTGATGATTGGGTCAGCTATGGCGCCTCCACAACGATTCCCGCAGATGGCAAGCTGTTCGTTCGGGTTGCGCTCACCAATGACGGCGTCTCCGAAGGTCCCGAGAATTTCGGCCTGAAGGCCATCAACGGCAGCGGTATCGGCTACACCGGCACTGCGATCATCGTGGACGATGGCACCGGGCTGCACTTCGATGGCACGCTCACTGGCGGAGTAGCCTCCACCAGCAGCACCGGGCTCGACAACGACCTGTCGGTCAGCGTCAGCGCATACGGGCCGGTCAACGAAGGCTCCACCTACGCCATGTTCGCCGTCACGGCGACTATCGGCGAAAACCTCACCCTTGCCGTCGCCGGCAGCGGCAGTGCGCCGGCCACCACGAGCGGTTTCACGCTCCAGTACTCCTATGACGGCACCACCTGGCTCAATTACAGCGAGACCCAGCAGCCTACGGTGCCGGGCACGCTGGGCACCGGCACGGGTGTCGTCTATGTGCGCGCCAATATTGCCAGCGAGCAGGACAGCACCTACGAAGGCGCCGAGACCTTCAGCCTGAGCGCATCCACCAGCACCGGTGCCGGCACGTCCGCCTCGGCAGAGACCACCATCATCGACGATGGCACGGGCAGCCTCTACGACGGCACGCTCAGCCTCGGCACGCCCAATAGTTCCACCGCCGGGCTGGACAACGATATGCCCACCGTCTCGGTCGGCAGTGTGACGGTGGGCGAGGCCTCACCCTTTGCCGTGGTGGCCGTTACCCTGTCCCATCCGTCGTTGTTGGCGACTTCCTTTACGCCTGCGCTTGCCAACGGCAGCGCCACCGGCGGTACCGACTTTGGTAGCGGTCTTCAGTATTTTGATGGGACTGGATGGTCGCCGGTCACCGGTAGCCTGACCATTGCTGCGGGTTCGACCAGCCTCCTGTTGCGTGTCGCGATCACGTCGGACGATGACTACGAGGGTGCGGAAGACTTCACGATCAGCACCGGGACAATCACCGGCACCGTCACCAATTCCGCAGGTGCCAGCGGCACCGTCACCATCAAGGACGACGGGTCGTCGTCCAACGTTTTTCTCGTTGGGAATAACTCGGCCACGCCGACCGCCGGCACAGCAGATGACGACAGGCCGACGGTCGGCGGCGCGGGTATTGTCCTGAGCAAAAGTGCGCTCAGCACCACCGAAGCAGGCGCTGCCGACAGCTTCACCGTCAAGCTCAACTCCCAGCCCACCGCCGACGTCACGATCACCCTGACCGGTCTGGATTGCACCGAGGGTAGTCTCAGCGCCACCACGCTGACCTTTACGCCAGCCAACTGGAATACCGCGCAAACGGTGACGGTGACGGGTGTGGATGATCTCGATGTCGACGGCGACATCGCATACACCCTGACTGCCACCAGCAGTTCGACGGACGGCGATTACGTCGGCAAGACGGACAGCGTCAACGTCACCAACGCCGACAACGACGCTGCAGGCCTGGTGCTGAGCAGCATCAGCGCGCACACGACCGAAGCCGGCGGCACGGCGACCTTTACGGTCAAGCTGTCGAGTCAGCCTACGACGGATGTCACCGTCACCCTGACGGGGCTGGATGCTACCGAGGGTAGTCTCAGCGCCACCACGCTGACTTTCACGTCGGCTAACTGGAACACCGCGCAAACGGTGACGGTGACCGGTGTGGATGACCCTGATGTTGACGGCAACATTTCATACACCCTGAGCGCCACCAGCAGCTCGACGGACGGCAATTACGCCGGCAAGACGGGTAGCGTCAATGTCGTCAATGACGACAACGACGTTGTTGTTCCGCCGCCCACTCCGACTCCTGAGCCTGAGCCCCCCTTCAGCGCCGACCTCGACCCCGACAGCGACACCGGTGTTCGGGATAACGTTACCATGGTCGTGGCACCGGAGTTTGCGCTCAATGGGGGCAGCTACCTCAGCCCCGGCGGTAGCGCCCGTCTGCTCGATTCCAGTGGTCAGATCGTGGGGGCATCCAGCGTCACTGCTGCCGACATCCAGTCAGGCACCGTCAACGTTCCGACCCGCCAGCTCGACGACGGGGAATACACCTTCCAGGCCCAGATTCTCGATGCGGCCGGCCGGGTGCTCGTCACGGCGCCGGTGACTGTCACCATCGTCACTGACCGGGACGGCATCATGCCCTCGGTAGAACTCGCGGCGAATAACGGTGACTACAACCAGGACGGCACCCCCGACTGGCAGCAGAACAACCTTGCCCAGTTGCCGCTGATGTCGGTCGAGGACTTCCAGGCAGGAACGAACGCGCCTGCCGCCTCTTTCGGCGCGATCATCGCGGGCTCCGTGAATAGCGCGGACCTCAGGGCACCGGTCGTACTCGATGCCGGTGCGCAGTTGCTTGACCTCTCCATCAGTGCAGTGCCTGCACCCCTGCCTGCGGATACGTTTGCCGCATCGGCGATGTTCAACTTTTCGGTCACCGCACAGACCGGTTCCGCGCTGACGGATATCGCACCCGATCGTCCGGGGCTGCAAACCCAGGTCGTCATTGACCTCCCTTCGGGCATCACTGCCAATGCCTACCTGAAGTACAACGCCCTGACGGGCGCCTGGACCAACTTCGTCAATGCTGCGGCGCTCGATGGGTCGCAAGATGGCGCGGTGCTCCTGGATCTGGTTGGTGATGGCAAGGTCCACCGTGTGGTCATCACCCTGACCGATGGTGGCCCAGGGGACGAAGATGGCATCGTCAACGGCGTCATCGTTGATCCCGGCCTGCTGGCTTACCTCGCCACGCCTCAGACTGTCAGCACCCCGGTGTACAGCGTTCTGCTCGCCAGTGGCGACCGCTTCTACACCACTGACGTCATCGAAGCTGCAGGCATGTCCCAGGGGACGGCAAACGTCTTTGAAGGCGTGCGTTTCGACAGCCTGGAGGCCGCCCAGGGCGGTGTTCGTCATCTCGCCAACTACAACCCTTTCACCGCGGACTGGTATTTCGCCGTGGACGGCGGTGCCATGCCCTATGCTTGCTACGAGCAGATCAGCACGCTGGCGGGCTTTTCGGCGGCCGCTGCGGGCATAGGGCCCGGACAGGACTTCCATTTGTATCTGAACCGAAATGGCTTGACTCAGCTGGTGACCGAAGCGGAAGCGGCCACTCTCGGCCTGGCCGCCAAGGGGTATGTGGATCACGGTGCGGTGTTCAACACCACGACGACCAGCGCTTTTACATTCGACCCCGAGGCCTACCTGGTGGCCAATCACAACGATGACAGCATCGTGGCCTTGGTGCAGGCACTGGCCGGCAGCCATACTTCGGTCAGCGACGCCCGCTTTATCGAAGCGGTCGAGCAACACTACCTGACGACGGTGAGCTTGATCGGCACCACCGTTGCCCAGGGTGGCGCCGCGACGGCCGCCGACCTGAATGCCGTATTCGGCACCCATTTTGTGGCCTGACCAACATTGAAGAACGCCAACATGATCAAACGCGCCCGCGCTATCGCACTGACCTTCGCCTTTGCCCTGGCTTCGCCCTGGAACACCGCTTGGGCCGAAGACAATAACGCCCATTACTACGCCGGGGTGCAAGCGGGCTGGCACGACCTCGACCGCTGGAGTGGCGACGTTCACTTCGGCGCAGGGGTCAGCGTGCCCGGACACGTAACCTTGGACCAGAACGGGCAGGGCGGCCTGATCGTAGGCCGAGAGCGCGGACCCGTCCGTTATGAAGTCGAGTACCAGCGGGGCGCGTTCGATCTCCAATCCATTCATCTCGGTCCGCAGTCCCAGGCTGCTGGTGGCGGTGGCCATTACGAAGCGCTCACCCTCAACGCCTACCGTGCGGCGCCCATCCGCGGCGCAGTGTCGGCCTATCTGGGTGCAGGCATCGGCTACGGCAGGGTCGAAATGCCGGGCGCCCGCTTCAACGCCGGCTGTAACTGTTTTGCGCCGGCCTCGGGCAAGGGCTTGACCTGGCAGTTGCGCGTCGGCCTCGAATACGGCGCTGACAGCCCCCACAAGGCCTTCGTCCAATACACCCTGCTCAGTCTGCCGGGTGCGGATTCGGGTGGGGTGCCGAGTGTGGACTATGGCCGCGAGCGCATCGGCATCGTCGGTCTGGGCTACCGCTACGCATTCAAGTAAAGCCTGTAGCCGGCGTCAGGCCGGCCAGGGCGCCTGACGCCCTCGCAACGATCAAAGCATGCTGCAACCTGTCCGCACGATGGGTTGTTGCATGCTTTTTTCATTCCCTTGCGCGATGCATTCTTGCCGTGGCTGTGGCTTATGTCACGCTCAGGTCGTGCTAATCGCATATTTCTCTCAAGGCGGAGAGCTTTTGAGAGCCTTATTCGATCGTCGTTCAATAGCATCGTGAAGTTGCCTTAATCCGTCCTCCGGGAGCACTCAAGATGTCTACGCTGCATAGTCAATCCGTTTATTTCGTCGACGCTTCGCTGGCTGATCTCGACACTTTGCTGGCCGGTCTTCCCGAGGGGGCGGAAGTCGTGTTGCTGCAACCGGACCAGGACGGTCTGCAGCAGATGGTGGATGCGCTGGCGGGGCGCAGTGGCATCTATGCGCTGCATGTGCTGACGCACGGTGCGCCCGGGAACATCCAACTGGGCGGCACGACGCTCAACGCCAAGACGCTCGATGCGGCGACTTCTGCGTTGCAGCAACTGGCCGGTAGCTTGGCTGAGGATGCGGACATCCTGTTCTATGGTTGCGACGTGGCGGCCGATGATGCGGGTAAAGACCTGGTCACCCGCATCTCCGACCTTACCGGCGCGGACGTGCTGGTTTCAACCGACTTGACGGGTGCCATCGATCAGGGCGGCGATTGGGAATTCGAGTTCGCGGTGGGCAGCGTGCAAACGGTTCCGCTCGAAGTCCTGGGTTTCGACGCGACGCTGGGGCCGGATGGCTCACAGCCGGGCACGCTGAACAGTTCCCCCGCCACCTGGAACGGCCACACCTTCCAGACCCGCATCGATGCCAATCTCACCACCGACGACCCGCTCAACCCTTTCCGTGCCGACTGCCGCTGGGACCGCTACACCCTGAGCGACATCCCCAACGGTGCCACGGTGAAGGTCTACATGGGCAACTCGTCCACGATCGACGACTACCTGCAGATCGAGCGCAATGGCCAGATCCTCACCTACAACGATGACGGCGGCGACGGGGAGCGTAGTTACGACGCGTATCTCTCCTGGACCTACCAAGTTGGCGATGTGATCCGGGCCACGACTTACCGGGCGGGTGAAACCGGTAGTTATTCGTTGTGGATCGGTACCTCGGCGACGGTCTCTGGTGGTAACCCGCCGCCGCCCACCGATATCGGCAGCCAGCCCGCGCCCGCACCGACCGCGCCAACCTTCACCGACAGCAACAGCAACCTTGGCACGGTCGCCGACACCGCGGCCAACGACACCGCGCTTGCCAACATCACCGGCACACTGACCGCGACCGATTCCACCCCGACCGGCACGCTGACCTTCTCCGGCGGCGGCACGCAAACCTACGGCACGCTCAGCGTCTCCAGCAACGGCGCCTTCACCTTCAACCCCAACGAAGCCGCCATCAACACCCTGGCGGCTGGCCAGAACGCCAGCCACACCTTCAGTGTGTCGGTGTCCGACGGCGGCCTGAGCAGCAGCAAGAACCTGACGGTCAACTTCACCGGCGCCAACGACCTGCCCACCGTCACTGGCAATGCCACCATGCCCGGCATTCTCGAAGACGCCGGCAACACCAGCGCTACCAACGCCGGCACCACGGTCGCCAATCTGTTCGGCTCGCGCTTTGCCGATGTCGATGCGGGATCCAGCTTCAAGGGCATTGTCGTCACCGCGATTGCGGATACCACCAACCAGGGCACCTGGCGTTATTCCACCGACAATGGCGCCAACTGGAGCGACCTGACCGCTAATACCACGCTGCTGGCTGGCCACAAGCTGCAGTTCGTGCCCGATGCCAACTGGAGCGGCACCCCGGGCGGGCTCACCGTCAAGGTCATCGACAACAACGACGGCCAATCCGTCGGCACCGCCACGGTGTCGATCACCGTGGCACCGGTCAACGACGCACCGACCTTCGATGTCACCACCAAGATCACCGATACGGTGGCTGATACGGCGGCGTATGACACCGACTGGAGTGGTGAGGTCACCACGGGCAGCCTCGCCGCCACCGACATCGAGAGCGATGCGATCAACTTCAGCATCCGCGGTGGCACGCTGGATACGGATAACGGAGTGTGGACAGCCCATGGCGTGTTCGGCACGTTGACTGTCGATGCCAGTAGCGGTGAATACACCTACACCCCGACCAACACCGTCGGTATCAACGCGCTGCCGGCTGGCAAGACGGTTAAGGACAGCTTCGTTTTCAAGGCCAACGATGCGGCAGGGGCCTACACCACCCGCGAACTCGAAATCAGCATCACGGGTGCCAACGATACGCCGCAACTCAAGACGGCCAATCCGATTGCCGACCAGAGCTTCAGCGGTGCGGGTAGCTGGAAGTTCCAGATTCCCTCGGATGTGTTCACCGACGCCGAAGGCGCTGGGTTGGAATACACGGTTCAGGTGGTTAACGGAGCCGGGGCCGTCGTTGGTGATGGCACGCTTGCAAACAATGCGTCCTGGCTGACTTTCAACGAATCCACCCGCACTTTCTCTGGCGATCCTCCGGCCGACTGGAACAACGCGCCGCTGAACCTTAAGGTCACCGCCACCGACCCAGGCGGCGCCAGCATCAGCGACACCTTCACGCTGACCTTGACCAACACCGGCAACCAGCCGCCGGTGGTCGCTAACCCGATTGGCCGCCATGTGGCCAGCGGGTCAGCGGAAACCACCGAGCTCACCTTTGCCGATGCGCTGGGTGGGCAGGAACTGAGTTTCAACAACCTGACCGGTGAGGGTGCGGACGACACCAGCGTCACCTTTGGTTCAGAGGTGACCGCCGCGCAGGTCGCTGCGGCCGTGGTCGCAGCCGGACCGACGACGAACTACACCGTGGCACTGAAGGCGCCGGGTTCCGATACGGTGGTGTTCACGGCCAAGGCCTTGGGCGATGTCACTGATACCGAGTACGAAAATGTAATCAATGCCGGCACTTTTGGCGGTTCGGCGACGGTCACCAAAGTGGCGGATGGGGACAGTTCCGGCACACCTGAGTCTTTCACTATCGAGTTCGGTGATTACAACGACCCACTAGGTCAGGCAACTGATAGCACGCTCACTTTCAACGGCACAAGCATAAGCATTTCCGATGCTACGGCGGGCACAGGTGTCGCTAACCTCGTCGCAAATGCCGGCTACACCAACTGGACGGCGGCACAAGTCGGCACAACCAACGCCGTCACCTTCACCCAGAAAGCCGTCGGCAACATCACCGACATCACAACGGCTGCTTTCACTGGCACCTACACCGGCACGAAAAACATCACGGCCAAGACCGATGGCACCGGCTACGAAACCTTCGAAGTCCAGTACTCCGGCGGCCTGGGTGGCACGACGCTGATTTTTGATGGTGTAACCACCACGGCGGGCAATGGCGTGACGGCCGCGAATGCCGCCGCTGCTTTCCTTGCAGCCCTGAATGCAAACGGTGCCTATACCGCCGCGCTCAAGGACGGTGACGCCACCACTGTTGTGCTGACCAACAAGGTCGGGGGCAACGCAACGAACATTCTGGCCAGCGATTTCTCCGGCACCTATGGCGGCGTTACGATCGGTACGATCGTCGATGGCGGCGGCTGGACTTATACCTTCCCGGCCGGCACCTTCAGCGATCCCGATACGGATACGCTCACCTATGCGGCCTACACGGTTGTTGGCGAGACCCCCACCCTGATCACCACCACCAGTGGTAACAACCCCGTCAACTTTGACCCAGTCTCCCGCACCTTCACCGGCAACGGTACGGGCGGTCCGTTCCTGATCGAGCTGAGCGCCACTGACGCCTCGGGTTCCAACAACACCGTTGCCACCCGCTTCCAGCTCTATCTCGACGATGGCGTAGATGGCGATGTAACCCAGGGGCCTGCCATTCCGGCCCAAACCTGGAACGGTCCCGGCGCAAAAACCTTCCAGATCCCGGCCAACGCCTTCACCTTCAACGACGGCCCGCCGGACACGCTCAAGTATTCGGCCAAGCTGGAAAACAATGACCCGCTGCCTTCCTGGCTCACCATCGACGAAGACACCGGGGTCTTCTCCGGCAACCCGCCACACGGTGCGCCCGCCTCACTGAGTATCGTTGTTACTGCCACCGAGATGCAGGGTGGCACGGTCACAGCTTCGTCCAACAGCCAGACCTTCACCCTCAACATCACCTTGCCCAACGATGCGCCGACGGTCATTGCCCCGCTCGCCGACAAGCTGATCCTTGAGGGCGGGTTGGTATCCATTTCCACCGGGGCGGTCTTCGCCGATGCCGATGGCAGCACGATCACCTACACGATCAAACAGGCGGACGGTAGCGACCTGCCTTCCTGGCTGACCGCAGCCTGGAACGGCACCAACCTGACCTTCAACGGCAACCCGCCGGGCAATCTGCCCTACCTGAACATCAAGGTCACTGGGACCGATGCCGGGGGCCTCACCGCTGAATCGACCTTCACGCTGTACCTGCAGGATCCGGCCGCAACCAGTTCGACCGGCGCCTTGACCTCCAACAACCCCGGTGTGGTGACCATCGTTGGCAGTCCGGCCTCGATCAACGAAGGGCAGACGCTCACTGCCAGCACCCCGACCGACCCCGACGGTAGTCCGCTGGCAGGGGATGTCACCTACCAGTGGGAAGTGCTCCTCAGCGGCACCTGGACCGACATCGCCGGCGCGCGCGGCCAGGGCAGCACCCTGACGCTGACCAACGACGAAGCCAACACGGCGGTGCGGGTGCAGGCCTTCTACACCGATGGCGGCGGCGTGGCCGAGTCACCGGTGTCCACTTCGGTGTTCGTCAACAACGTCGAAACCCCGGGTGTGGCGACCATCACTGGCGGGACGGCCATCGGCGAGGTGCAGACCGTGACGCTGACCGATGGCGACGGCCTAGTCAATGTGACGCCGACTTACCAGTGGTACCGTTCCGCGCCGAACTCGGACAGCGGCTATACCGCGATCACCGGCGCCACCCACAGCAGCTATGTCACCACCTCGGACGATGGTGACCGCTACCTGAAGGTGGTGCTCGGCTATACCGACAACCAGGGGACGACTTACAACATCGCGTCGGGCAACGGCCCGATCAATGACCGCACCGACGGCCTCATCCAGCGCGGTGCCGTCCCGCCGGTGGCCGTTGACGACACCGGCAGCGTGACCGAAGCCAGTGGCGTGAACAACGCCACGGCCGGCATCAACATCGTCAATGGCACCTCGCTGTTTGCCAACGACACCGACCTCAACGCCGGCGATACCAAGATCGTGACCGAAGTCCGCCTGGGTGCGGATCTCGGCTCGGGCGCGATGGCGGGCGAGTCGGACGGTACCTTCACCCTGGTGGGCCGCTTCGGCACCCTGACGGTCAATAAGGCTACCGGCGTCTACTCCTACACGGTCAACCAGGCGAACAGCCAGGTTGAAGCACTGGCGCCGTTGCAAACGCTGACCGATGTCTTCAACTACACGATTGCCGACGGCACCAGCCTGACCTCGTCAGCCAAACTGACCATCACCCTCAACGGCGCCAACGATGCGCCGACGGCCACCGCCTACCCGGAGTCGAGCACGGTGGTCGAGGACCTGCCCGGTTTCGTCAACACGGCCTTGATCCTGGCTGACCCCGATCTGGGGGCGGGTGCCAACTTTGCGCTGAAGCTGGCCGTCGACAGTGGCCGGCTCCTCGTCGATCCGGCGGCCGCGACCACCGCGAACACCGCGGGTATCACCATCAAGGGCAGCGACACCGGCACCCTGACCTTGACCGGCAATATGGCCGACATCACCAACTGGCTGCAAGGTGATGTGATCAAGTACGCTGCTCCGCCCAATGCGTTGGGCGACGACATCGCCACGCTGACCTTCAGCGCCAACGACGGTTCGGGTTTTGTGCCTCTGGGCACCCAGTCACTGAGCGCCACAGCCAGCAACGATGCGCCCATCCTCGATCTGGACGCCAACGACAGCAGTGGCAAGGACGGCAACAACTTCATTACCACCTTCCGCCCGCGTGGCGAGGCGGTGGCGATCGTCGACGGCGATATCGTCATCACCGATGCCGATACCGGTGACACGCTGGTGTCCGGTACGGTCAGTATTGCCACCGGCGCACTGGACAACGAATTCGGCACCACCTTTGAAACGCTGACCTCCAGCGCCGGTAGCAGCTATGCCGGCAGCCTGGGCACCATCACCCTCAGCGGCAGCGGCACCCCGAGCATCACCCTGAGTGGCGCCGGCACCCACGCCGACTATGCGGCGGTGCTCAAGACCATCACCTATCTCAACGCCAACCCGAACGCCTATTCCGGCGACCGGACCATCAGCATTTCGGTGACCGATTCTGCGGGCGTCAGCGCGTCGGCTTCCAACCTGGCCTCGATCACTGCCGCGTTGCCAAATAATGGCGTTGCTGTCGGGCAGAAAATTTATCTGGCAGGCGTCGATACCGGCCAGACCGTTGCCGTCGTGCTCGACAGCAGCCATTTCGTCGCCAGCGGTCCGATTGCCGGACTCACGCCGACCTCCAGCCTGTCGTTCGCCACCACGGCCGCGGTGGGCAGCCCGGTGACTAACGTCAACAGCTTCAGTGTCGAAACCGCCAACACCGCGATCAAATCCGGCCTGAAGATTTTCAAGAACGGTGCGGACACTGGCTTGACCGTCACCAGTGTTAGCGGTAGCAGCATCACGGCCAGCGGCAACATCACGCTGCTCGCCAACGATGTGCTGAGCTTCCAGACGACCGCCACCAACAACACCCCGATCCCGGCCACGACCACCGTGCGCGTGCCCTGGACTTCGGTGGTGGACATGGACGGTACAGCATCCGCCAGCCGCGACTACATCACCAGCTACACCGAGGGCGCGCAGCCGATCGCGGTCGCCACCTCGACGGCGAGCATCGACAACCAGGCGATCAACGTCAAAACCTTCACGGTGACACTGACCAACCCGCTGGATGGTGTGGCGGGCGCTTCGGAGGAACTGTCGATCAGCGCGAGCATGGTCCAGACCCTCGCCGCCAAGGGCATCACCGCGACGGTGGCGGCTGACAAGCACAGCATCACCTTCACCACCGGCGGCAGTGGCGCGACCGCGACCGACATGCAGCTGGGGCTGCGGGCGATCAAATACGTCAATAACGACCAGAATCCGAGCGTCACCCCGCGTGTCATTTCCACCTATGTGTTGGACGTGGCCAATGAAACGGGGGTGACGGCCACGACGACGATCAACATCATTCCGGTCAACGATGCGCCGGTGATCGACACCAATGCCGGCCTGACCTCGCTCGAAGGCGGCACACAGACCCTCACCAATGCACTGCTCAAGGCCACCGATGTCGACAATGACGATAGCTCGCTGACGTACATCGTCACCACCGCGCCTGCCAAGGGCACCCTGTTCCGTGACGGCAACGGTAACGGCGAAGTCGAAGCCAGCGAGATCATCGCCGGCATCGGGCTCGACGGTGTCAGCGTCGTGACCACCGGCAGCTTCACCCAGGGCGAAGTCGACGCGAATCTGATCAAGTACCGTCAGTACGACACTGCTGCACTGAGCATCACGGATTACGCCAGCGACAGCTTCGGCTTCCGTGTGGAAGACGGCCTGCAAGATGGCGCCGTGCCGCCGACCGGCAGCTTTGCGATCACCGTCACACCGGTCAACGATGCGCCGACGCTGACGGCAGAGGTAACGGGCAACCCCTTTGCAGAGGACCCGACCGACCCCGCCACCAGCGCCTGGGCGGCCGTTTTCGAGAATGTCACCGCCAGCCCGGTCGAGAGCACCCAGTTCGTCAACCAGATCCGTTTCACCGTGTCGGGTCTGCAGAACGGCGCCGACGAGAAGCTGCGCATCGACGGGCAGGAAATCGGATTGCTCGACGGAACCATTCTCACCACCACCGCGACCGGCTTCGACGTGGCCATCAGCGTGACGGGCACCACGGCGAGCATCACGGTCGACAAGGCCAGCGCTGCGCCGGCGGTGTGGGCGGCGCTGATCGAAGGCCTGGCCTACCGTAATGTGAACATCGCGCCGGGCGGCGACAGCCGCAGCTTCACCCTGACCCGGGTGCAGGACGACGGTGGTACCAGCAACGGCGGCATCGATGCCCGCACGCTGACCCTGGTCTCGACCATCGCCATCGAGGCCTTCGACAGCGCACCGGTGCTCGACAAGAACGAGGGCAAGAGCGGAATTGCCAACGGCGGTGTCACCACCATCGACAACAGCCTGCTCAGCTTCAGCGATGTCGATACCGCAGCGGCGGATCGGGTCTACACCCTGAGCACCGCGCCGACCAACGGCGTGTTGTTCCGTGACGGCAACGGCAATGGCGCACCCGAGTTGGCCGAGGTCATCGGCACCGGCGGTACCTTCACCCAGGCCGACATCGACGCCGGCCTGATCAAGTACCGCCACGACGGCGAAGCCACCACCAGCGACAGCTTCGACTTCACCCTCAGCGACGGCAGCACCGTGCTTGGTGCGGATACGCCCTACACCTTCAGTCTCGGCATCGGCGCAGCCACCGTGGTTCCCGGCACACCCAGCGTGGGCGGCGGCGGTACCAGCACGCCCAGCACCGACGGCACCACGCCGCTGTTCCCGAGCCCGGATGTCACCACGCCGGAGGACGAGAGTGTCAAGAAGCTGACCTTTGTGGTGGGAGGCACGCAAGACGGTGACAAGGAAGTACTCAACATCAATGGCACCGAGGTGCCTTTGGTGCCTACCACGCCGCCGGGCATCACCGATGGCGATGGAAACACCTATGAAGTCGTCGACAACGGCGACGGCACCCTTTCCGTCATCTTCACGGCAGCAGACCCGGGTTTGACCGATGAGGAGGCCGAAGCGGTCATCGGCGGTGTCACCTACGAAAACAGCGAAGTGCCACCGACCGCCGGTGAGCGCACGGTCACGCTGAAGTCGATCACGACGGTCGATGGTGACGATAACGAGGAGACCACCGAAGCCACGGTCACCTCGTCCATCCCGGTCCAGCCCTCGGTCACACCGCTGCCGGCTGCCGACCTGCCCGCTTTGGGCGGCAAGGAGGTCACCGAACTCACCTTCACCGTCAGCGGTGTTCTGGATGGTGATGAAGTCCTGAAGGTCAACGGTCATGACGTGCCCTTGACCGACGGCTACACCCTCACCCTGGATGGCACCACCTACACCGTCATCGAAGACCCCGTTGGCACTTTCGGCGTGAAGCTGTCCCATCCGGTGGGCTGGACTGAGGCTGAGGCCGAGGCCATCGTCCGGGGTGCCACCTACGTCAACAACAGCGCTCCGGCCACCCCGGGAGCCCGCGATATCACGCTAAGCGGCGCCAAGCTCGATGACGACTCGACCGTGGAACCAGAGGCTGGCGGTACCGGCACCATCGCCCCGACGGATGGCAGTGACCCCATCGCCCCCTTCGGCAGTGGCGGCGGCTTGGGTGACGACGATGTGGATGACGGCGATGTCGTCAACAAGCTCACCTTCACCGTCAAGGGTGTAAAGGACGGCGCAGACGAAGTGTTGCGCTTCCCGAAAGACCCGAGCAACCCGGATGCAGGTGATTTCGAGGTGCCGATGGCGCCCGGCACCTACACCGACCCGGATACCGGCATCTCCTATGAGGTCGTGGAGGTACCCGCAGACAGCGGCAACTTCGAAGTCACCGCGACCAAGCCCGGCGGCTTCACCGAGGAGGAAGCAGGCGGACTGGTCGACAACGTCGAATATGAAAACAAGGCAAGCCCGCCGACCGACGGTTCGCGGGACATCGAACTCGACAGCATCGAGACGGTCACGCCGCCGGACGGGATGCCCGCAACCAAGCCGATCAGCGATGTGGGTGGCACCGTGCTGCTCTACACTCCCGTCACATCCAGTGGCAACACGCTGCCGGTGGTCAACATCGACAACACGCCTCCGTCGGTCAATGAAGGCGCTACGCTGACCCTGAGCACGACCATGCTCTCCGCCACCGACGCCGAGCAGGCCGACGGCACGCTGGTCTATACCGTCACCCAATTGCCGGGTAAGGGCACGCTGTTCATCGACAGCAATGGCAACAACCTGGTCAATACCGGCGAAGCGATGGGATTGAACAGCACCTTCACCCAGCAGCAACTGGTGAATGGGCTGGTCAAGTACCGGCATGGTGGTAACGACGAGACGCTCACCGACAGCTTCAAGTTCAAGGTGGGTGACGGCGTGGGGCAGACCAGCGAGGAAACCTTCGACATCGCCGTTACCCCGGTCAATGATCCACCCACCTTCAGCGCGACCGCGGTTGGCGGCAGCTATGCTTTTGGTGATGATCCGACAGCGCTCTTCAACGGGGTGCTCGCTACCGTGGGCGACCAGGACGCCGGCAGCATGGCCGCACAGGCCTTCACCAGCCTGACGGTGCGAGTCAGCAATGTCCGTGATGGCGCGGCCGAGAAGCTCGTCGTCAATGGCGCCGAGCTGGGCCTGAGCAGTGCAACCGGCAGCGGCAACGCAGGGCTGATCGACGGTCAGAACCTGGGCTATACGGTCACCGTGTCCGGCACCACCGCAACGGTCACACTTACCCACGCCGGCCTCAGTGCAGCAGAACTGGCCACGCTGGTCGAAGGCCTGGGCTACAAGCACGCCAGCGCCACCGCCAGCGCCACGGCGGGCGTCCGCACCGTCACGGTCACCCAGCTCAAGGACAGCGGCGGTCTTGTCAATGGCGGTGTCGACACCGCAAGCCTGGCGGTCAGCGCAACGGTCAGCGTCAATACCACCAACCAGGCACCCACGCTGTCGACGAACGGCTTCTCCGTGCTCGAAGGCGGTTCGTTCACACTCAACACCACCCATATCGCAGCGGCGGACGTCGATAGCCCGAGCAGCGGCTTTGTGTATTCGCTGACCGCAGCGCCCGAGCATGGCTGGCTGTATGTCGATGCGAACGGCAATGGGGTGCGTGACGCTGACGAAACGCTGGCGGTGGACGACACCTTCAGTCAGGCCGACCTCACCAGCGGCCGGATCCGCTTCCAGGACGACGGCGACGAGGAGCCCACCAATATCGCGATCGGCACAGTTGACAGCTTCAGCCTCAAGGTCTTGGACGGTGCAGGGGAGAAATCCGCGGCCCAGTCGCTCGCGGTGACCCGTACGCCGGTCAACGACGCGCCGGTGATTCGCGACATTGCGGGCAGCACGCCGACCGCCGTGGTGTACGGTGCCCAGTCCGGCCCGCGGCCCATTGTCAGCAGCGATGTGGCGTTGGTCGACCCCGATTCGCCGGACTTCAACGGCGGTTCGCTTCGGGTGGCGATCACGCTCGATCGTAGCGTGACCGGCGACAGCCTGAGCATCGCGAATCAGGGCGCGGCTGCCGGACAGATCGGTGTGAGTGGCGCCAACGTCAGCTATGGCGGCACCGTGATCGGCAGCTTCACCGGCGGCACCGGCACTGCGGATCTGGTGGTCAGCTTCAACGCCAACGCCACCCCGGCGGCGGTCGAGGCCTTGCTCGAGGCGATTCAGTTCGCCAACACCGAAGCCAGTCCGGCGAAGAACACGCGGACCGTCACCTTTACGCTGAACGATGGCGACGGTGGGGTGTCGCTACCCGCCAACGTTAGCATCAGCATTCCCAATGCCAGCCAGCCGGTGGTACTGAACCCGACCGACTATTTCATCGCCGAGAACTCGACGGCGGTGACGGTGATGTCGGCGACGGACCCGAATGGCTATGTGATCACCTACAGCATCAGCCCCAGCGGCGACGCAGCCAACGCCGATCGGGCGCTGTTCACCATCAACCCGACAACAGGCTTCCTGAGCTTCATCACTCCGCCGGACTACGAAGCCCCGCTCGATGCAGGTACCCCGCCGAACAACGTCTATAACGTGAGCGTTCGCGCCACGAACACTTTGGGATCGTTCACAGAGCGAGCGATGGTGGTCAATGTGTTCAACGTCGCCGATGAGTCGGTGCCCGACACCACGCCACCGGTATTTGGGTTTGCCACAGTCAATGGCAGCAGCCTGGTGATGACCTACACTGATGCCAGCAACCTGGATGCCACCAACGTACCGTCTGCCAGTGCCTTCACGGTGAGCGGCAACACGGTCACTGCAGTCACTGTCAATGCGGTAGCCAAGACCGTTACCTTGGCCTTGGGCACGGCGGTCGTCGCGGGTGCGGCTGTCACTGTCAGCTACACCGATCCGACAGGGGGTAACGACCCTGCTGCGCTGCAAGATGCCGCCGGCAACGACGCCGCCACGCTAGCGGCCACATCCGTCACCAACATTACGCCGTCGGCGGGTGGCGGAAGCTCGGGCGGTGGCGGATCTACCCCGACCACTCCGACGACCCCGACGACCCCGACCACTCCGACCACTCCGACGACCCCGACGACCCCGACGACCCCGACGACCCCGACG
>Ga0209066_10001935_pt1 | contig 26397 bp, 24 predicted proteins | sample All_14_2_FD_187198 | JGI IMG/M metagenome (GOLD analysis project Ga0209066, IMG submission 187198) | Freshwater microbial communities in response to fracking from Pennsylvania, USA - Allegheny Zone_MetaG_DW_15 (SPAdes) (version 2) ...
GAGTCCCCTCGCGAGCAGGTCGTCGAACCCCAGCTCGAGCGGCTGCCCGACCCGACCGTCGATCGTGAGCCGCCACTGCGCGGGGTCGATCGACGGCACGACGAGGGCGGTGTCGACGCGGTAGAAGTCGGCGTTGGGCGTGTAGAGCGGCGAGAGGCCCGGGATGTCGAGCTCGGCTCCCGCGGGCACGGTGACGCGCGAGCCGGGGGCCGGCAACCGCACCGCCTCGCGGATCGCGGCGATCGACGAGGTCGCCGCGTTGATCGCGCGGCCGCCGATCCCGAGCAGCACGGCCGAGGCCCCCGCGATCGCGGTGAACCGCAGGAAGGAGCGCCGCTCGAGTCCCGCCGGGGTCTCGGCGTCGGGATCGGCCGTCACGACATCCCAGCGTCGCAACCGGGCGGTGAGCAGCAGCAGGATGACGACCCCGGCCGCCGTGCCGAGCAGCCCCGGGAGGGCCGACACCCAGGTCGCCCCCGCGCGCGTCACGGTCGCCGCGATCGCCGCGGCCCCGCCGAGCGCGAGCAGTCCCGCGCCGAGATACGGGGAGCGTCGCGCGATGACCCCGGCGAGCGCCGCCGCGAGCGCGGCCCCGACCCCGAGGCTCGCGAGCAGCACGATCTTGTCGAGCGCCCCGAAGGTCTCGATCGCGAACTCCTTGATCGGGCGCGGCACGATGTCGATCACGAACCCGCCCACCGCGATGAGCGGACTGCGCGACCGGTCGACGAGCAGCGCGACCGCCTCGGCCACGCCGAGCAGCACGCCCGCGCCGAGCAGGCCGGTGATCGCGCCCCACAGCCACGAAGGGCGTCGCGGACGGTCGGTGGAGGTTCTGCGTGATCCGAGCATGAGAGTCTCCCGCCTGAGGGTGGTCGGGAGACATTCGGAGCGGAGGCCGTCATCCGATGGAGAAAGCCCCCACCCGAGAGAGGTGAGGGCTTTCGCGACCGTGCGCCCGGAGGGATTCGAACCCCCAACCTTCTGATCCGTAGTCAGATGCTCTATCCGTTGAGCTACGGGCGCGTGGCTGGCCGACCGCGTACTGGAGTACCACCGGTCAACCTGACGACTATATCAGCGCCGCATCGCCGCGCGCGCCGTCCACGAGATCGAGCAGTTCGCGCAGGTCGTCGACGACGGCGTCCGCTCCCGCCTGCCGGAGGTCGTCGACCGGTGCGTAGCCGGCATCCACGCCGACCGCGACGTAGCCGGCGCGCACGGCGCAGCGGATGTCGTAGACGGTGTCGCCGACGTAGAACGCGTGCGCCGAGTCGCCGCGACGCGCCCGCAGCACCCGCTCCTTGTCGGTCGCTGAGGTGTCGATCGTCGAGAAGCGCGACGCGAGCCCGAGTCGCGTCGCGTCGGTCATCACCGGATGCCGGTCCGCGGCGGAGACGATGCCGAGCGCGGCCCCGCCCGCGTCGAGGGCGTCGAGCACTTCCACGGCGCCGCGACGTGCGGGGGCTTCGCGCGCCGCGATCCCGGCGTTCCACTCCGCCTCCGCGAGGCCGCTCTCGGCGGCCGGGACTCCGAGCCCGGTGAACATGACCGACATCGGCAATTGGAAGGTCGACCCGAACTCGCCGAAGCCCACGGGCGGCAGCCCGCGCGGCTCGAGCACCCCGTTCAACGCCGTCCAGGCGCGGTCGCGATCCATGACGATCGTGCCGTTCCAGTCGAACAGCACGAGAACCCCGGCGTACGACCGGGCCGGCGCCGTCACGCGGCGCGGCGGGTGAGCCCCGCCTCGCCGAGCGACCCCAGCCGCTCGCCCCGTGCCGCGAAGACCGTGAGCGCGTCCGCCGTCGCCGCGACGGTGACGCGAGATCCGACGCGCGGCGTCTCGGCGATCGAGCAGCGGAACGACACCGAGTCGCCGCGGTCGGTGATCATCTGCACCACCCGGTCGAGGCCGGTCGGTTCGACGAGCCCGACCCGCCCGGTGATGCGCCACGCGCTCTCGGCCGCCGGGCCGAGAGAGAGGTGCTCGGCCCGAACCCCGAGCACGACCGGCTCGGGCGACGCGAGCACCTGCTGGTCGAACGACGACGATCCCGCCTCGTCGACCGCGAGCAGGTTCATCGGAGGGCTGCCGATGAACCCCGCGACGAAGAGGCTCGTCGGCCGGGCGTAGAGCTCGTCGGGCGTGCCGAGCTGCTCGATGCGGCCGCCGTCGATGACGGCGATGCGGTCGGCCATCGCCATGGCATCCAGCTGGTCGTGCGTGACGTTGATCGCGGTCGCCCCCGCTGCCCGCAGGAGACTCGCGATCTCGAGGCGCAGCACGGCGTGCAGTTGCGCGTCGAGACCCGAGAGCGGTTCGTCGAGCAGCACGACGCCGCTGCGGCGCGCGAGCGCCCGGGCGAGCGCGATGCGCTGGCGCTGGCCGCCCGACATCTCTCGGGGCTTGCGGTCGAGCAGCGGCTCGACCTGCATGAGCGAGGCGAGTTCGCGCGCCCGCTGCTCGGCGCTCGCTCTCGACATCCCGAGCCCGTAGCGCAGCCCGGTGGTGATGTTGGCGAGCGCGGTCATGTGCGGGTAGAGGGCGAAGTGCTGGAAGACGATCGCGCAGTCGCGACGGTGGGCGGGGATGCCGGCCTGCGGCATCCCGTCGAAGGAGACGGTGCCGGAGTCGGCGTCGTCGAGGCCCGCCACGACGCGCAGCAGGGTGGACTTGCCCGACCCCGACGGGCCCAGGACGGCGAGGTGCTCGCCGTCCTGGACCGTCAGGTCGACTCCGTCGAGGGCGCGGACGCTCCCGAACGACTTGTGGATGCCGGTCAGCTCGACGGAGGGCACGGGACTACTCCGCGACGAGCGCGTCGATCGCCGAGACCGCGGTCTCGATCGTCGGCTCGGGGTCGGCGCCCGCCTGCAACTGCTGCGACATCGTGCGGAAGATGTCGACGACCCGCTGGGTGGCCTCGCCCTTCCAGCCGCCCCACGGCGTCACGGCCCGGTCGTAGCTCCACGCGTAGGTGGTCTGCGGCGTCGCCGCGTCGCTCGCGAGCAGCTCCTCGGCCGCGGCGGAGTCGACCGGGATGTAGCTGAACGACGTGCCGCTCGCCCGCAGCACCCCCTCGGGCGACAGCAGGTGACCGAGCGCGGCGTTCGCGAACGCGGCCCGGCACTCGTCGTCGGAGAGCACGATCCAGCCGTTGCCGCCCGCGGGCATCGGGCCCTGCTCGCCGTTGACGGTGGGCAGGTCGACGGCGCGCCAGTCGAAGTTGTCGCCGATGTTCTTCTGCGCGGTCGCGATGCCGGCACTCGACGTGATGAGGAACTGCGCGGTGCCGTTGGCGAACGCCGCCTGGCTGTCGGCATCCATCACGATCCCGAGCTCGAGCCCCTCGGCCTTCAGGTCGCTCCAGATCGACACCGCGTCGATCCCGAGGTCGTCGCCGAACGCCGGGCGTCCGTCGTCGGTGATGAAGGTGCCGCCCGCGCCCTGCACGAACGCCTGGCTGAGCCAGTCGGGGATGTTGTTGGTGCCGATCGTCACCGACGGGGCACCGGTCTGCGCCGAGACCTTCGTCGCGGCCTCGATGAGATCGTCGTAGGTGCGGATGTCCTCGGCGTCGCCGGCCCCGGCGGCGTCGAGCGCCGTCTGGTTGACCGCGAGGTACGGGATCGAGACCTGGGCGGGCGCGAGGTAGACCTCGCCGTCGACCGTGCCGGCACCGAGGAATTGGCGCTGGTAGGTGTCGGCGAGCGCGTCGGCGTCGATCGGCATGGGCTCGAACTGCTCGACCCAGAACCGCAGCTGACCGAGGCCCGACACGATGAGGTCGGGGCGCTTGCCCACCGCGATGTCGGCGACGACCGCTTGCGTGAACTCGTCGTAGGTCGCGGTCTGCAGCGAGTTGACGGTCACCTTCAGGTCGGGGTAGTCGGCGGCCATCTGCTCGACGGCGTACGCGACCGCTTCGGCCGCCGGGGGCTGGTGGCTGATGATCAGCTCCGACTCGGTCGGGTCGCACTGGGAGATGTCGGCGGCCGCGGCGACGCTCGCGTCCGGGTCGGGTGCGCCGGCGCAGCCGGCGAGCAGCAGAGCGCCGGCCGCGAGAGCGGCGGCCGCGGCGGGCAGGGGGGTTCTCATCGTTTCGTTTCCTTCGGTGTCGGTTTTCGTGAGGGGTGGAGGGAGGGTCAGCCGGGGATCTCGGTGCCGCTCATGCCTTGCACGAAGCGACGCTGAGCGATCAGGAAGAGCACGACCATGGGGGCGGTGACGAGCACGGCCCCGGCCGTGAGGGCGGGATAGTCGAAGCCGATGTCGGCCTGCTGGAAGGCGGCGAGGGCGAGCGGCGGGGTGCGCAGCTCCGCGCTGCGGGCGATGAGCAGCGGCCAGAGGTACTCGTTCCAGTGCGCGAACACGCTGAAGACGCTGAACGCCGCGATGCCCGGCGCCGCCATCGGCACCGCGATGCGCACGAGACGCTGGGTGTGCCCGAGCCCGTCGGCGCGCGCGGCCTCCATGACGGCGTCGGGGATGGAGACCATCTGCTGACGGATGAGGTAGATGCCGAACGCGCTCGTCGCGAACGGCAGGATGAGGCCGCCGAGCGAGTTCGAGAGCCCCGCGAGGTTGACCCCGATGAAGAGCGGGATGAGGGTCACCTGGCTCGGCACGAGGAGGCTCCCGATCACGACGGCGAGTGCGAGGGCCGTCGTGCGCGTCCGCACCTTGGCGAGCACGTAGGCCGCCGGGATGCAGGTCAGCAGCTGCAGCGCGAGGATTCCGAGGGTCTGCACGACGCCGACGAGCACCGCCGAGCCGAGGCCGCCCGTCTCCCAGGCCCGCTCGTAGCCCGAGAAGTCGAAGCGGGTCGGCACCCAGGAGATGCCGCGCGCGAAGGTCTCGTCGGCGGGCGCCACCGAGGTGCGCAGCATCCAGTAAAACGGGAAGACCGAGATGACGACGGCGAGCGCGAGCGCCGTTCCCGTCGCGAGCCGGAACAGCATCCTCATCGCGTCCTCCCGGCGAGGGTGCGGCGCTGCAGCACGCCGACCGCGACGAGCACGACGAGCAGCAGGAGCGCGAGAGCGGACGCGCCGCCGAGGTCGAAGTAGCGGAAGCCGATGCGCCACACCATCGTGAGCACCGTCTCCGTGGAGCCGAGCGGCCCGCCCTGCGTCATCACGTTGATGACGTCGAAGACCTGCACCGAGTTGAGGATCGCGAGCACCGTGGCGAAGACGGCGGTCGGCCGGATCATCGGCAGCGTGATGAGCCACAGCCGCCGGAGGCCCCGGATGCCTTCGGCCCGTGCCGCTTCGTCGATCGCGACCGGCATGGTGGCGAGACCCGCGAAGAAGATGAGCATCGTGAGGGATGCCGTGCGCCACACCCCGACGAGGGCGACGACGGGCAGCGCGGTCGCGGGGTCGCCGAGCCAGTTGACCGGTGGGATGCCGAAGACGCCCACGAGCTGGTTGGCGAAGCCTCCGGGGTAGCTGAAGATCCAGCTGTAGACGACCGCGATCGCGACGAGGTTCGCCGTCATCGGCAGGAACAGCAGGGTGCGCACGACGGGCTTCGCCCGGCCCGCGGCATTCGTGAGCAGGGCGAGCGCGAGGCCGAGCACGAGACTCGGCACGATCGTGAGCGCGCTGTAGACGAGGGTGTTGAGCAGGGCGCGCTGCACCGCCGGGTCGGCGAGGATGCGCTCGAAGTTGCCGGTGCCGACGAACCGCCAGTCCCCGCCGGCGAGGGGCACCTCGAAGAAGCTCGCGACGAACGCGAGGATCGCGGGCACCACGACGAAGAGCGCGAGTCCGATGCCCGCGGGCACGAGCATGAGCATCGGCGCGATCTCGCGCGTCCGCATGCGGTGCGGGGACGCGTCGCGCATCGTCGTCGGGATCGCCACGGTCAGAACCGGTGCTCGACGAGCACGCCCTCGGTGAGGGCGAGCGAGGCCGCACTGCGCGGGTGGCTCAGGGCGACGGCGACGTACAGGGCGTCGAGCAGGGCGAGGTGCACGATGCGACTCGCCATGGCCTCCACGCGGTGCGCGGTCTCGGTGCTGCCCGCGACGAGCGCGAGGTCGACGATCTCGGTGAGCGGCGACGACGCGAAGCTCGTGAGCGCGACGATCGCCGCGCCCGACTCGCGGGCCGCCCGCGCCGCGGCGAGGGTCTCGAACGTCGATCCGGTGTGGCTGATCGCGAAGAAGAGGTCGCCCGGCTCGAGCATGCGCGCCGTGATGTGCTGCGCGTGCACGTCGGGCACGAAGGTCGCCGCGACGCCGAGGGTCGTCAGCCGCAGCGCGGCATCCTGGGCGAGGGGAGCCGACGTTCCGACGGCACCGAGCAGCACGCGGCGCGACCCGACGATCGTGCGCGCGATCGCCCCGAGCACCGCGGCATCCACGGAGTCGGCCGTGCTCAGCAGGGCGTCGGCCGTGCTGCCGAGGATCTTGCGCGCGATGGCCGCGGGGTCGTCGTCGCCGTCGATCTCCCGGTGCACCCGCGAGGTCGTCGGCGCCGACTGCCGCGCGAGCGTGATCTTGAGCTCTTGGAACCCGCGCAGCCCGATCGTCGTGCACAACCGGATCACCGTCGCCGCCGAGGTGTCGGCTTCGGCGGCGAGTTGCGAGACGGAGAGGTGGATGACGGCGACCGGGTCGCGCAGGATCACGTCGGCGACGCGACGCTCGGCCGGCGTGAGGGCGGCGGTCGCGGCCCGCAGGCGTTCGAGCACGGGCGTGGTCGCGACGACGGGATCGGCGAGGGGCGTAGGGGAGGTCACGTCGGCGACGCTAAGCACGGGTCGTGAACGAACTGGAGTCGCTCGGTGAACGATGGATGAAACATCCATTCATCGCGCTTCTCTGAAATCTCGTTTCACCTAGCGTCGGATCGTGACCGAGAACTGGTTCCGCGGGAACCTCCACACCCACACGAGCGAGCCCCCGGCATCCGACGTCTTCACGAGCGCGCGCGATGTCGTCGCCTGGTATCGCGACCACGGCTACGACTTCGTCGTCATCACCGACCACGAGCACGTGACCGACGTCGCGCCCCTCGACTCCTCGCCGGAGGGGATGCTCGTGATCTCCGGGCAGGAGGTGACGCAAGGGCTCCTCGACCCCGACCATCCGCACGGCGTGCGGCAGGCGCACGTCAACGCGATCGGTTCCACCCGCGTGGTCCTCCCGCTCGGCTACCCCGAGCTGCCCGACGACCTCGACGCCGTGTGGCGCGCCACGCCGGCCGGCGGTCGCGAGGAGCTGTTCGCCCGCCGACCCGACATCGCCGAGCTCTTCGCCGGGCACCCCGTCGGCGGCGTCACGATGGCGGAGGCGTACCGCCGCAACCTCGACGCTGTGCGCGCCGCCGGCGGCCTCCCGCAGATCAACCATCCGAACCTGCACTGGTCGGTGCGGGAGGGCGACCTGGCCGACCTCGACGGCCCGTACCTCATGGAGATCGGCAACGCGTTCTGGGCGGCCGGCAACCTCGGCGGACGCGACGGCGACGACGTCGCGCCCTCGACCGAGGCACTCTGGGACGCGCTCCTCACGCGTGGCGCGTCCGTCTGGGGCACGGCGGGCGACGATGGGCACGACTATGTGAACTTCGACGACCCCGACGCCCCGACGCCCGGCAAGGCCTGGGTCATGGTGCGGGCCGCCGCGAAGACGCGCGATGCGATCCTCGACGCACTGCGCACCGGTCGGTTCTACGCCACGACCGGGGTGACCCTCGCCGAATACGACGCGACCCCCGACGCCATCAGGCTCCGCGTCGCGCAGCGGCCCGGATGGGACGGCGCGCGCTTCCCCGGCCTCGGCCGCTTCCGCACGCGCTTCATCGGCGGTGGCGGGCGTCTGCTCGCCGAGGTGCACGGCGGGGAGGCGGAGTACCGCATCCGCGGCGACGAGGGCTACGTGCGCGCGGTCGTCACCGACGCCGACGGCCGCACCGCGTGGATGCAGCCGGAACTACTCGAGAATCGACCCTGATCAGGGATTCATGTGCGGAGACGGAGGGATTTGAACCCTCGGAACCCTTGCGGGTTCTCCACCTTAGCAGGGTGGTGCACTCGACCGGACTATGCGACGTCTCCCGGAACTGCCTCAGTCATCCTAGCGGCACGCACCGGACGTGCCGATCGGAAACGGACTCAGTTCAGTTCGCGACCGAACAGGTGTATTGCGCGGCGGTCTGCCCCTTGAGCCCCGGAATGAGCTGTGCTTCCGGGCCCGGGTCCTCGGTCGGTGTGGGCGTGGGGGTGGGGGCGATGTCGACCGAGGAGAGCGACGCTGGCGCGATCACCGGCGCATCGGACACCGACTGGGGGGTCGGTGCCGACGGGTCGAGGGTGGATCCACCGTTGGCACCCACCGCGTTGTCGTCGAGCGCGATCGGCACGTCGGCCTTGATGGCGTTGAAGAGCGCCGTCGCCGTGGCGGTGATGGGCTGCACCTTGCCGGTGTAGATGCCCGTGCCGCCCGTGCGGGACGGGTACTGCACCATCGCGATGTTCTCGAGCGGGATGTCCTTGAGCACGAGCGCGATCGACGCGAGGGTGGGGATGCGGGCGAAGTTCTCCGACAGTGTCATGCTCTGCGTCGCCGCCTGCGCGATGCCGTAGAGCTTGCCGAAGTCGGTGAGCGTGTCGTCGCTCTTGATCTTGCGCACGAGCGAGGACAGGAATACCTGCTGCGAGCTGATGCGGCCAAGGTCGCTGCCGTCACCGACACCGTGCCGGCTGCGGAGGAAGGCCAGCGCGTTCCACCCCTGAAGGGTGTGGGTCCCAGCCGTCGGAAGGTTGAGTCCCGTGTACGGGTCGATGATCGGGTCGGTGATGCAGACCTCGACGCCGCCGACCGCATCCGACATGGCGATGACGCCGTCGAATGTGATCAGTCCTGCGAACTGGATCGGCAGGCCGGTGAGGTTCTGCACCGTCTCCACGGTGCAGGCGAGACCGCCATAGGAGAGCGTCTCGTTGATGGGAAGGCCCGTCGCCGGACCGCCCTCCTCGCAGCGCGGCATCGGGACGACCATGTCACGCGGGATGCTGACGAGCACGGCGCTCTTCTGGTCTTCCGCGACGTGCAACAGCATGTTGACGTCGTTGAGTACCGAGCCGGGGTCTATCCCGAACGCTTCGCTCTGCCCTTCACGGGTGTCGCTGCCGACGACGAGGATGTTGAACCCGCCCTCGAACGCGCCGATCTCGGGCGGCGCCCCTTCAGCGTCGAATCCGATGCGTACGGTGTCGATGTTGTCCTGCAACTGCCACACGGCGATACCGGCGACCGCCGCGCCGGAGACGAGCACGACGGCGAGACCAGCTCCGATGAACGAGAGCACGGCTTTCCAGGCGGCGGCACGCTTGAGTCGACCGTGCCGCGGAGCGCCGGACGCCTCACCGGCGTCTGCGGAGCTTCTCGTGACTTCACTCACGGCGGGACCTCTGTTTCTACGTACGGCGGGCGAGAACGGCGGAGGGCGTGGGATTCGAACCCACGAGACATTTCTGCCCACCAGTTTTCAAGACTGGCTCCATCGGCCGCTCGGACAGCCCTCCCTGGCGAATCCGACCCGATCGTAACGGACGCTAGACGGTCGAACCCTGGAAATGCCGTGAAAGGGCGGCGGCGAGTCCGTCGTCGAGGTCGGTTCCGGTCTGATCGGTCGCGACGGCGGCGACCTCCTCGGGGGCCTGCCCCATCGCGACGCCGATGCCGCCGCCGGCCGCCGTCCATTCGAGCATGTCGATGTCGTTGCGCCCGTCGCCGGCCGTGAAGACCCGGTCCGCGGGGATGTCGAGCGCCGCGCGCACGCGCTCGAGCCCCGTCGCCTTGTTGACGCCGTCGGGAGCGATGTCGAGCCACGCGGTCCAGCCGACGTTGTAGGTGACCTTGTGCAGCCCCATCCGTTCGACGACGGCGAGGAAGTCCTCGATCGCGTGACCGGGCGAGATGACGACGACGCGTGTCGCGGCGACCCCGAGCAGGTCGTCGAAATCGGCCTTCTCGCTCGAGACGGCGAGCGCGCCGTCGGGGAAGTGCCCGGTGTAGCGGAACATGCCCTCGGCATCTTCGACGGCGTAGCTCGCGTCGCCGAGGTGTCCGCGAATGGTCGTGAGCACCTCGGTGGGGTCGAAGGTCTCGACGTACTCGCGCCGATACCCGACGGGGGCCGCCGGGTCGCGGCGCAGGACGAGGGCCCCGTTGGCGCACACGACGTACTCCGGGGTGAGCCCGAGCCGGTCGAGCACCGGCAGGGTCATCGACACCGAGCGTCCGGTCGCGAGCGTCACCTCGTGCCCGAGGTCACGCACCCGGGCGACCTCCTCGGCGGTCGCGTCGGTGAGGGTGCCGTCCTCGTGGAGGATCGTGCCGTCGATGTCGAGGGCGACGAGCCAGCGCTCGTCGTGGGCGCCGGTCATACCGGGCGCAGCACGTCGAGGCCGAGATACGGCTGCAGCGCGTCGGGCACGAGCACGGAGCCGTCGGGCTGCTGGTGCGTCTCGAGCAGCGCCACGATCCACCGCGTGGTCGCGAGCGTCCCGTTGAGCGTCGCGACCGGGGCGGTCTTGCCCTCCGGCGTGCGGTAGCGGATGTCGAGGCGGCGGGCCTGGTAGGTCGTGCAGTTCGACGTCGACGTGAGCTCGCGGAAGGCGCCCTGCGTCGGCACCCAGGCCTCGGTGTCGAACTTGCGGGCGGCGCTCGAGCCGAGGTCGCCGGCCGCGACGTCGATGACGCGATAGGCGAGACCGAGCGAGCTCAGCATCCCCTCCTCCATCGCGAGGAGCGCCTCGTGCTCCTGCGCGGCATCGGCGGGGTCGATGTAGGTGAACATCTCGAGCTTCTGGAACTGGTGCACGCGGATGATGCCGCGGGTGTCCTTGCCGCCCGAGCCGGCTTCGCGGCGGTAGCAGGTCGAGATGCCCGCGTAGCGGAGCGGCCCGTTCGAGACGTCGATGATCTCGTCCTTGTGGAACCCGGCGAGCGCGACCTCGCTCGTGCCGGTGAGGTAGAGGTCGTCGCGTTCGAGGTAGTAGATCTCGTCGGAGTGCGCGCCGAGGAACCCGGTGCCGGCCATGATGTCGGGGCGCACGAGCGTGGGCGTGATGAGCGGCTCGAAGCCCGCGGCGAGCGCCCGGTCGAGTCCCATCTGGATGAGCGCGAGCTCGAGCCGCGCCCCGACTCCGCGCAGGAAGTAGAAGCGCGAACCGGAGACCTTCGCGCCGCGCTCCATGTCGATCGCGCCGAGGATCTCGCCGATCGCGAGGTGATCGCGGGGCCCGTCGGGGAACTGCGCGGGGTCGAACTGCCGCGGCGCGCCCACCTCGCGGATCGTCACGAAGTCGTCTTCGCCGCCCGCGGGCACCCCGTCGAGCACGATGTTCTGGATGCCGCCGACGAGGCGGTCGAACTCCGACTCCGCCTCGGTGACGGCGGCTTGCGCGCTCTTCACCCGGGCGGCGAGGTCTTGGGCCTGCGCGACGAGCGCGGCCTTGGATTCCTTCGGCGCGGCGGCGACCGTCTTGCCGAAGACGTTCTGCTCGGCGCGCAGGTTCTCGAACGCGGCGAGCGCGGCTCGGCGCGCGGCATCGGCGGCGATGGCCTCGTCGACCGTCGCCGGGGAGACCCCCCGCGCCTCCTGCGAACGGCGGACGAGGTCGGGGTTCTCACGCAGCAGCTGCGGGTCGATCACTCTCCCATCCTATTGAGGGGGGACTCAAGCCCCGGCTTCCCCGCGCGCGCGGCCGTAGGGTGGTGCCATGACCCCGCCCGCGCGCCCCCGGAGGCGAGCGGCGATCGTCTACAACCCCATCAAGGTCGATCGGGCGAAGCTCGAGAAGTCGGTCGGCGAGGCCGAGAAGACCGCGGGGTGGGCGAAGAGCCTGTGGCTCGAGACCACGGAGTCGGAGCCGGGTGGGGGCCTCGCGCAGAAGGCGGTCGCCGACGGCGTCGAGGTCGTGCTCGCGGCGGGCGGTGACGGCACGGTGCGCGCGGTCGCCGAAGGGCTGCGCGGAACGGGCGTCGCGATCGCCCTGCTCCCGGCGGGAACCGGCAACCTCCTCGCGCGCAACCTCGACCTCACCTTGTCGCACATGGACGAGTCGGTGCTGACCGCGTTCACCGGCACCGACCGCGCGATCGACCTCGGTCTCGTCGAGATCGTGCGGCCCGGCGGAGAGACCGAGAACCACGCGTTCGTCGTCATGGCGGGCATGGGCCTCGACGCGAAGATGATCGCGAACACCAACCCCGAGCTGAAGAAACGGGTCGGCTGGCTCGCCTACGCGGATGCCATCGTGCGGTCGCTGCGCGACTCCAACCAGTTGCGCATCACGTTCCGGGCCGACGACGCCGCCCCGCGATCGATGCGGGCGCACACGGTGCTCGTCGGGAACTGCGGATCGCTGCCCGGCAACATCCTGCTGCTGCCGGAAGCCGCCGTCGATGACGGCGTGTTCGACATCGTGACCCTGCGCCCTGAGGGGTTCGTCGGGTGGGCGCAGATCTGGGTCAAGATCGTGTGGGAGAACGGCGTGCTGCGGCGGTCGTCGGTCGGTCGCAAGCTCATGGGGCAATCGCGGGAGATCCGCACCCTGCGCTACCTCAAGGCGGCGACCTTCGAGGTGACCCTCGACCGCGCCGAGGAGTTCGAGCTCGACGGCGACGAGTTCGGCCTCGTGACGCGGTTCCGCGCCGAGATCGATCCCGGTGCGCTCACCGTGCGCGTGCCCGCGACCTGAGCACGACGAGGGTCAGAGCGCCGAGGCCCGCCACGAGCGCGGCGAGCGTCGCCCACGCGGGCAGCCGCTGCAGCGACTCGGCGAAGACGAGCCGCCCGAAGTACTGGGCCATGACCTCGTCGGAGGTCGCGCCGCCGCTGCTCGTGAAGGGCGTCGTCATGACCTCGTTCATGAGCGTCGCGCCCTGCACCGCCGAGACGAGGGCGAGAGCCGCGAGCCCCACGGCGAGCGCCGCGAGCGCGATCGGATGCCGGAGCGGGATCATCCCGCCCGCCGTCCGGGGAGGAGCACGACCCAGGCGGTGATCGCCGCGACCCCCGCGACGAGGAGGGGGCCGGGGAGCGAGTTGCGCACCGTCGCGAACGCCTGCGTACCCGGATCGTAGACGGCGGTGTACGCGCGGATGTCGGTCGCCGCGAGCCCGAACGTCCAGGCGGCGCCCGCGAGGAGCAACCCGCCGGCGGCGAGCAGCGCCCACTCCGTCCAGGCCGCGCGCGGGGCGATCTCCTCGGGAGCGACCTCGGGCTCGTCGATCTCGACGGGCGGTGCGACGGCGCGCGACGCGGGGGGCGGCGGATCGGGCACGCGGGCCGCGGTCGGCGGTGGGCCACCGGAGAGGCGCACCGGTCCCCTCGACGTCTCCCGCTGCGGCGGCGGGGCGTGCCGCGCCGGGTCGAAGCCGCGCTGGAACTGTGCGGCGTAGCGGGGGTCGATCCCTGAATCGTCCGCCATCCCTGATTCCTCCCGTTACGCTCCGGGTTCGCCGGAGATGATGCCGCGCAGCCAGTCCCGCGCCTCGACGAAGACGTCGTCGCCGTAGCGGGACCGTACTTCGACATGCTGACGATCCGCTCGGGGATACGAGCCGAGGAAGATGACGCTCGGACTGAACCGCTTGAGCCCCAGCAGCGCGTCGGCGACGCGTTCGTCGTGAATATGACCGTCGAGGTCGATGACGAACCGGTAGCGCCCGAGCGCGTCGCCGATCGGACGCGACTCGAGCAGCGAGAGGTTGACGCCGCGCGTCGCGAACTGCTCGAGCATCTCGACGAGGGCGCCGGGGGCGTCGGAGGGCAGTTCGACGATGACGCTCGTCTTGTCGGCTCCCGTGCTCGGCGGGATGGCGAGACTCGACGAGACGAGCACGAACCGCGTGACGGCGTTCGGGTTGTCGCCGATGCCGGACGCGAGCACGTCGACGGCGAGCTGGTTCTCGATGCCCGGGGGTGCGATGGCGGCATCCGCGACCGCGTCGGGCCCGAGCAGGCCCGCGGGGGCGCTCACGTTGGAGGTCGCCGGCAGGTGCTCGTGGTCGGGCAGCTCGCGGTCGAGCCAGAGGTGGCATTGCGCGTAGGCGACGGGATGCGCGGCGACGACACGCACGTCGGCGAGACGTGTGCCGGGGCGGGCGACGAGCGAGAAGTTCACCGGCACGAGGTATTCGCCGATGATGCGCAGACCCGGGATGTTGGCGAGCGCGTCCTGCGTGGCGCTCACGCCGCCTTCGACGCTGTTCTCGATCGCGATCATCGCGCCGACGCTGCGGCCCGAGACGACGTCATCGAGGGCTTCGCCGACGTTGTTGACGTGCTGCCAGTCGGCACCCTCCGCCTCGGCCACCTGGGTGAGGGCGAGCCAGGTGAAAGTTCCGGCGGGTCCGAGGTAGGAGTACCTGGCGGGCGCGTCGGGGTTCGGCATGGCTGCGAGCCTACTGCGCGCGTGCCGCCGTCAAGCGGGTGCCCGCCCCGCATCCCCGATGGAAGGATGGGGGCATGACCGACGTGCCTGCGCCCGTGCGACGGATGATCGACGCCACCAATGCCGGCGACCACGACGCGTTCGTCGCGACCTTCGCGCCCGACGCGGTACTCGTCGACTGGGGGAAGGTCTTCGAGGGACGCGAGGGTGTCGCGGCGTGGGACGAGTCGGACAACATCGGCCGCTCGTCGCACTTCCGGGCGATCGGCGCCGAGCGCGACGGCGACTCGTGGGTCGTGACCCTCGAGGTGACGGGCGGCGGCTTCAACGGCACGAGCGACTTCCGCTTCGACCTCGCCGACGACCTCATCACCCGGATGGAGATCACGCCGTGACGAATCGCGCCGGCACCCCGGCCCGCCCCGACGACCTCGTCGATCTCGACGACCTCGTGAACGCCTATACGGCGCCCCCGGCGACCGATCAGCCCGTCGTGTTCGGCACGAGCGGCCACCGCGGTTCGAGCCTCGACGGCGCGTTCACCGACACCCACATCGCGGCGATCACGCAGGCGATCGTCGAGTACCGCGCGACGCAGGGGGTCGCGGGTCCGATCTTCGTCGGCGCCGACACGCACGCCCTCTCGGCCCCCGCGCAGCAGACGTGCCTCGAGGTGCTCACGGCGAACGGCGTCACGGCGCTCGTGGATGCCGAGGGCGGCTTCGTGCCGACTCCCGCCGTGAGCCGCGCCATCATCCGCTTCAATCGCGGGCTGCCCGCGGGCGGGGCGCAGGCCGACGGCATCGTCATCACGCCGAGCCACAACCCGCCGCGCGACGGCGGCTTCAAGTACAACCCCCCGCACGGCGGACCCGCGGATTCGGATGCCACCGGCTGGATCGCGGGCCGCGCGAACGAGATCATCGCGGGCGGCAACCGCGAGGTGAAACGCTCCAGCGACACCCGCATCGAGGGTTACGAGTTCCGCAAGGAGTACGTGCACGACCTCGCCGCGGTGCTCGACCTCGGGGCGATCCGCGCGTCCGGCCTGCGGCTCGGGGCCGACCCGCTCGGCGGCGCGAGCGTCGAGTACTGGAAGCTCATCGCGAGCCACTACGGGCTGCCGCTCGAGGTCGTCAACCCCGACGTCGACCCGACGTGGGCGTTCATGACGCTCGACTGGGACGAGAAGATCCGCATGGATCCGTCGTCGCCCTCGGCCATGGCGTCCGTCGTCGCGCGCCGCGCCGACTTCGACGTGCTCACCGGCAACGACGCCGACGCCGACCGGCACGGGATCGTCACCCCCGACGGCGGGCTGATGAACCCGAACCACTTCCTCGCGGTCGCCATCCACTACCTCAGCACGCACCGCGAGGGCTGGCGGGTCGATGCGGCGATCGGCAAGACCCTCGTCTCGTCGAGCATCATCGACCGTGTCGTCGCCTCGCTCGGACGCCCGCTGTGGGAGGTGCCGGTCGGCTTCAAGTGGTTCGTGCCGGGCCTCATCGACGGCTCCGTCGCGTTCGGCGGCGAAGAGAGTGCGGGGGCGTCGTTCCTCGAGCTCGACGGCTCGACCTGGACGACCGACAAGGACGGCATCATCCTCGCCCTCCTCGCCGCCGAGATCCGCGCGGTGACCGGCACGTCGCCGTCGGCGCTCTACCGGGAGCTCACGGCCGAGTTCGGCGACCCCGCGTACGCCCGCGTGGATGCCGCCGCGACGCCGGCGCAGAAGGCCCGGCTCGGCAAGCTCTCGGGCTCCGACATCACGGCCGAGACGCTCGCCGGCGAGAAGATCGTCGACCGCCTGTCGACGGCTCCGGGCAACGGAGCGGCGCTCGGCGGCGTGAAGGTCGTCACCGAGAATGCGTGGTTCGCGGCCCGCCCGTCGGGCACCGAGGACGTCTACAAGATCTACGCCGAGTCGTTCCGCGGGCCCGAGCACCTCGCCGAGGTGCAGGCCGAGGCGAAGACGATCGTCGACGCCGCCCTCGGCGACTGACACCCGCCGAGGGGTCGCGTTTCGGGTGTTTGCGCGCCGCAAACCACCGAAACGCGACCCCTCGGTCTCCGTCAGCCGTAGGTGGGGGCGGCGGGGAGTCCGAAGAACTCCTCGAGCGTCTGGATGCCGGTGTCGTGCATCTCGGTCGCGAGCTCGACGCCGACGTAGCGGTAGTGCCACGGCTCGAACTCGTAGCCGGTCACGTCGGTCTTGCCGTTCGGGTAGCGCAGGATGAAGCCCCACTGGTACGCGTTCGTCGCGAGCCACGACCCCTGCGAGGTGTCGGCGAAGCACTGGTCGAGCGCACACGTGTTGGGCACCGCGCCGAAGTCCATGACCATGCCGGTCTGGTGCTCGGAGTGACCGGGGCGCGCGCTCGTGAGGTCGGCCGCGGCTTGGCCGAGCTGCGCGACCCAACCGTTGTAGACATCCACCTGGCGGCCGTAGCTGCGGTAGGTGGAGAGCGACTGCATCTGCTGTCCCGTCTCGGCCGTGTACTGGGCGATCATCGCCTCGAGCTGCCCGGCGGCTTCGGCGCGCATCTGGCCGCCGCCGGTGATGTTCACGGCACGCAGATCGGCCGGTGCGTAGTCCTGCGGCTGCAGGGGGCGGAGCTTGTTGACGACGACCCACGGGCTCGCCGGGTCGTCGAGCGAGAACTGCGTCATGGGGAACGTGGGGGTCGGCGTCGGGGTCGGCGTGGGAGTCGGCGTCGGGGTGTCGGTGGGGGTCGTCGACGGCTCGGCGGGTGCTGTTCCGCGGGGAGCGAGCACGTAGAACGCGCCGACGATGAGCGCGACCACCACGACGATGACGACGACCGTGGCGATGCGGCGGTTGCGGCGCACCTGCGGCGAGGGGCCACGCTGGCGGACGCGGAGCTGGGGGGCGTCGGTCACCGCGTCAGTTTACGGGCCCCGGTGTTTGCCGAATCTCTGCCGCGGGTGTAAATTTGCAGACTCCGCAATATTTGTCGCATCGCTTGCATCAGAACGGGACCCATGTCCAGCACCACGACCGCGCCCGCCGGGCAACCGCTGCTCAGCCACCGGCAGATCCTCTTGATCATCTTCGGCCTCATGGCCGCCATGTTCCTGTCGTCGCTCAACCAGACGGTCGTCGGCACGTCGATGCGCACCATCGCCGACGACCTCGGCGGCCAGGCGCTGCAGGCGTGGGCGACGACCGCCTTCCTCATCGTCTCGACCATCACGACGCCGATCTACGGCAAGCTCAGCGACCTGTTCGGCCGCCGACCGCTGTTCATCATCGCGATCGTGCTCTTCCTCATCGGGTCGATCCTCGCGGGACTCGCGAACACGATGTACGAACTCGCGATCTACCGCGCCGTACAGGGCCTCGGCGCCGGCGGGCTCATGGCACTGCCGCTCACGATCATGGGCGACATCCTCGCGCCCCGGGAGCGCGCCAAGTACCAGGGCTACTTCCTCGCCGTGTTCGGGGTCTCGAGCGTGCTCGGCCCGCTCATCGGCGGCCTCTTCGCCGGACAAGACGAGATCCTCTTCGTCGACGGCTGGCGCTGGGTGTTCTTCGTCAACCTCCCCATCGGCATCGGCGCGCTCCTGCTCGTGCTCGCCTTCCTGCACGTGCCGCACCACCCGCGCGACCGCGTGCGTATCGACTGGTGGGGCGCCGCGACGATCGTCCTGGGCATCGTGCCGCTGCTGCTCATCGCCGAACAGGGCCGGGAGTGGGGCTGGGGCTCCCCGGCCGCCTTCGTCTGCTACATCGTCGGCGTCCTCGGCATCGCCGCGTTCGTGCTCGTCGAGCGCGCCATGGGCGACGACGCCCTGCTGCCGCTCAAGCTCTTCCGCTCGTCGACCTTCTCGATGGCGACCGTGCTCGGCGTGCTCGTCGGGTTCGGCATGTTCGGCGCGATGATGTCGCTGCCGCTCTACCTCCAGCTCGTCAACGGGGCGACGCCGACGGAGGCGGGCTGGTTCATGATCCCGCTCGTGCTCGGCCTCATGGTGTCGTCGATCGCGAGCGGCCAGATCATCTCGCGCACCGGCAGCTACCGCATCTTCCCGATCATCGGCACGGGGCTGCTGACCGGCGCATTCGTGTTCCTCGCCCTCGTCGCCCACTACGACACCCCCGTCTGGGTCATCATGATCGGGATGCTGCTGGCCGGGCTCGGGCTCGGACAGCTCATGCAGACCCTCACCCTCGCGAGCCAGAACTCGGTCGGGCAGCGGGACATGGGCGTCGCGACGAGCGCGTCGACGTTCTTCCGCCAGATGGGGGGCACGATCGGGGTCGCCGTGATCTTCTCGGTGCTCTTCAGCCGCCTCCCCGACACGATCGCCGCGGCCTTCGGCAAGACCGAACTCGTGCGGGCCGCCCTCGATGCCGCGCTCGACCCGGCCGTCGCGTCGGCGCCGCAGAACGCGGGCATCATGGACGCGATCTACGACCCGATCGTCGGACAGGTCACCGCCAACCTGCCCCCGAACGTCGATCTCTCCGACGACGCGGTGCGCGGAGGCGTCGTCGACCAGGTACTCGCCAGTTTCGATCCGTCGGCGGGCGCCGGATCCGGCTCGCTCGGCACCTCGCTCGACGGCGACACGTCGTTCCTCAACACCGCGGATCCGTCGCTCTCGGCTCCGTTCCTCGACGGCTTCGCGAACGCGACCGTGACCGTTTTCTGGGTGTCGGCGGGGATCGTGGCGATCGCCTTCGTGCTCTCGTTCTTCTTGCGCGCACAGCCGCTGCGCGAGAAGTCCGCCGCGCAGGAGGCCCACGACGAGCGCCTCGCGCGCACCGCCCAGGAGGCCGACGAGCTGACCGACGAGCTCGCCATGGATGCCCAGATCGCCGCGAACACGGTCGGCGCCTATGCGAGCCCCGGGCTCGCCGCCGACCTCGAGGAGACGTCGGAGAGACCCTCCCCGACGCGCGTCTGACGCTCGAATAACCGGCCCCCGACCAGGCTCTTTCTGGTCGGGGGCCGGTTATGTGTTGACAGGGCGCGGGCGACGTGCCTACTGTGGGCCTCGTTCGTGAGAGCGCTCCCACGCACATGACCCAGCAATCCCACCGCGCACACAAAGGAGTGACCGTGAGAATCTCACGCCCCGCCGCGGCGACCGCCATCGCGAGCGCCGCCATCCTCTCCCTCGCCCTCACCGGATGCACCGCATCCGGTGGTGGAGACGACGAGGAGATCACCCTCACCATCACCACGTTCGGCACCATGGGTATCGACGTGAACTACGAGGCCTACATGGAGGCCAACCCGGGCATCACCATCGAGGCGACCAACCTCGAGAACGGTGGGGCCGCTCGTGACGACGCCTACGCGAAGATCGCCGCCGGCACCGGCCTGAGCGACATCGTCGCGATCGAAGAGGGCTGGCTCTCGACGATCCGCGAGGTCTCCGACGCCTTCGTCGACCTCCGCGACTACGGCATCGAAGACAACAAGGACGACTGGCTCGACTGGAAGTACGCCCAGGGCACCGACGGTGAGGGTCGCGTCTTCGGCGCCGGCCTCGACATCGGCCCGCAGGGTCTCTGCTTCCGCGGCGACCTGCTCGAGGCCGCGGGCCTGCCCGGCGACCGCGAGGGCTTCGCGGCCGCGCTCGGCGGCGAAGACGCCACCTGGGAGTCGTTCTTCGAGTTCGGCCAGCAGTACACGGCCGCCTCGGGCAAGCCGTTCTTCCACAACCCGTCGTTCATGTGGAACTCCTTCGTGAACCAGCAGGAGGAGGGCTACTACAAGAGCGACGGCGAGACCCTCAACATCGAGGGCAACGACGTGCTCAAGGGCCAGCTCGACCTCATCGTCGAGAACGCCAACATCGGCGCGGGCCTGCCCGCGTGGGGCGTCGCCGACCAGGCCAAGAACGACGAGTTCGCCGTCTACGTCTGCCCGTCGTGGATGCTCGGTGTCGTGAGCGGCTACTACGACGCGGGAACCACCGGAACCGGCTGGGACTTCGCTGACGTCCTGCCCGGCGGTGCCGCCAACTGGGGTGGCGCGTTCCTCGGTGTTTCCGAGTCGTCGGAGCACAAGGAGGAGGCCGCCAAGCTCGCGCTCTGGCTCGCCGCTCCCGAGCAGCAGGCCACGGCCTTCGAAGCCGCCGGCCCGTTCCCCTCGACCCTCACGGGTCAGGAGCTCGTCGGTGACTCGGTGAACGCGTTCTTCAACGACGCTCCCGTCGGTGAGATCTTCACGAGCCGTGCCCAGGGCGTCGTCGCCCAGGTCAAGGGCCCGGAGGACTCCAACATCCAGGACAACGTCTTCGGACCGGTCCTCGACTCGATCAGCCAGGGCGAGATCACCACGGGTGACGCCGCCTGGGAGGCTGCTCTCACCAACCTGGCGAACCTCGGCATCAGCTGAGCCTCAGGTAAATCCCCACCCCCAACGAGCGGCCCCCTGGGCGAACACCCCGGGGGGCCGCTCACCCCATCCACCCACTGCCCCTCCAGATAGGCACCACGATGAGCACACTCCAGACAGAGCGTCGGGGAAGCGACCTCACGTTCCGGCAGAAGCTCTCGAACTTCGACTTCAAGGCGTCGCCCTACCTCTACATCTCGCCGTTCTTCATCCTGTTCGCGCTGCTCGGGGCCTTCCCGATCATCTACACGATCAACGTCTCGCTCTACGACTGGAACCTGCTCAAGGGCCAGGGCGAGTTCGTCGGCCTCGCGAACTACGTCACGACGCTGACCGACCCGCTCTTCTGGAACGCCTTCTTCAACACGATCAGCATCTTCCTGCTGTCCGCCGTTCCGCAGCTCGTCTTCGCGACCATCATCGCCGCCGTGCTCGACCAGGCGATCCGCGCGAGCACCTTCTGGCGCATGAGCATCCTGCTCCCCTACATCGCGGCTCCCGTCGCCGTCGCGGTCATCTTCACCCAGGTCTTCAACCAGTTCGGCGGCCCGATCACGGGCGTCCTCGAGGTTCTCGGGCTCGAGCCGATCCGCTGGGGCTATGACGTCTTCCCCTCGCACATCGCCATCGCCTCGATGGTCAACTGGCGCTGGACGGGCTACAACGCGCTCATCCTGCTCGCCGCGATGCAGGCCATCCCGCGCGACGTGTACGAGTCGGCGGCTCTCGACGGGGCGGGCCGCATCCGCCGGTTCTGGTCGATCACGATCCCGATGATCCGCCCGACGATGATCTTCGTCATCATCACCTCCACCATCGGCGGGCTGCAGATCTTCACCGAGCCGAAGCTCTTCGATGGACAGTCGAACGGTGGATCGAACCGCCAGTTCCAGACGATCGTGCTCTACCTCTACGAGATGGCGTTCCCCCGTCGCGACTTCGGACGCGCGGCCGCGACGGCGTGGATCCTCTTCCTCATCATCGTGCTGATCGGCCTCATCAACTACATGCTCTCGCGCGCGATCGCCTCGCAAGACATCAAGCGGAGCGTCCGCGCGCCCAAGAGCGCAGCGCTCGAATCGAATGGAGTCGGCCGATGACCACGACCGTCAGCCGCCCCCCGATCCCCCGGTCCGGAGCCCTCGAGGGCCGCCGCGAACAGCGGGCGCGCAAGTCCCGGTTCTACGACCGACCCGGCTGGTTGACCTACGGACTGCTCTCGGCGTTCCTGCTCGGCGCGGCGTTCCCGCTCTGGTGGTCGTTCGTGATGGGAAGCCGCACGGCCAACGACATCAACGCGGTACCCCCCGTCGTGATCCCCGGCCCGAACTTCCTCGACAACGTCGCGAAGGCGTTCTCGACGGTGAACTTCGCCCAGGCCCTGGTCAACAGCGTCATCATCTCCACGACGATCGCCGTCTCGGTCGTGTTCTTCTCGACACTCGCGGGCTACGCCTTCGCGAAGCTCAACTTCCGCGGGCGCAACGGGCTCATGCTCGCCGTCATCGCGACGATGGCGATCCCGACCCAGCTCGGCATCATCCCCCTCTTCATGATCGTCGCCGAGCTGAAGCTCACCAACACCCTCGGGGCGGTCATCATCCCCGGACTCGTGAGCGCCTTCGGAGTGTTCTTCATGCGGCAGTACCTCGTCGACACCATTCCCGACGAGCTGATCGAAGCCGCCCGGATGGACGGCGCGTCGATGTGGCGCACGTTCTGGCACGTCGCGATCCCCGCCGCCCGCCCCGCGATGGCCGTGCTCGGTCTGTTCATCTTCATGGCGGCGTGGACCGACTTCCTCTGGCCCCTCCTCGTGCTGGGTCCGAAGAATCCGAGCGTGCAGACCGCGCTGGCGGCTCTCAACGCCTCGGGCGGCCACACCCCCGACCACTCGATGGTGCTCGCCGGCGCGGTCATCTCGATCCTCCCGCTGCTCGTGCTGTTCCTCGTGGCCGGCCGCCAGCTGATCACCGGCATCATGTCGGGGGCGGTGAAGGGCTGATGACGCTCGACCAAGCTCGCGGCACGAGTCTGCCCGCTGCCCTGTCCCAGCTCGACGGCATCCAGTGGCCGACCGGCTTCGTCTGGGGTGCCGCGACCGCGGCGGCGCAGATCGAGGGCGCCGCCCACGAGGACGGCAAAGAGGACTCCGTCTGGGATGCCTTCGCCCGCGTTCCCGGGAACGTCGCCCGCGGCGACACCCCCGAGGTCGCCGTCGACCACTACCACCGGATGCCGGAGGACGTCGCGCTCATGACGCGCCTCGGCCTCGACTCCTACCGGTTCTCGGTGAGCTGGGCCCGGGTCAAGCCGGGCGACCGCGAGTTCAATCGCAAGGGTCTCGACTTCTACTCGCGACTCGTCGACGAACTGCTCGCCGCGGGCATCCTGCCGTGGCTCACGCTGTACCACTGGGACATGCCGCAAGCCGTCGAGGAGACGGGCGGCTGGGCGAATCGCGACACGGCGCAGCGCTTCCTCGACTACGCCCTCGGGGTGCACCAGGTGCTCGGCGATCGCGTCGACGACTGGACGACGTTCAACGAGCCGTTCTGCTCGTCCTTCATCGGCTATGCGGGCGGCGAGCACGCCCCGGGCCGTCAAGAACCCCGGGCGGCCCTCGGAGCGCTCCATCACCAGCACCTCGCCCACGGACTCGTGGTCGAGGCGTTGCGTGGGGCGGGGGCCGCCCGGCTCGGCATCACGCTGAACCTCACCAACGCCATCCCGGCCGACGCGTCGTCACCCGAGGACCTCGACGCCGCCCGCCGCGTCGACGCCCTGTGGAACCGGGCGTTCCTCGAGCCGATCCTGCTCGGGGCGTACCCGGACGACTTCGTGCGCGACGTCTCGGCCTACGACTTCGAGAGCCTCGTGCACGACGGCGACCTGGCGCAGATCGCCCAACCGATCGACTTCCTCGGCGTGAACCACTACCACGACGACCAGGTGTCGGGTCGGCCCATCACCACGCCGCAGCCCGCGTCGGTGCGACCGGTGACGAAGAAGCTCTCGTCGCCGTTCGTGGGCTCGGAGTTCATCACCTTCCCGTCCCGCGACCTGCCGCGCACCGCGATGGGCTGGGAGGTCAACCCCGACGGCCTGCGCGTGCTGCTCGAACGGCTCACCCGCGAGTACCCCACCCTCCCGCCGCTGTACATCACCGAGAACGGGTCGTCGTATGACGACCCCGAACCCGTCGACGGGCGCGTGGCCGATCCCGACCGGGTCGCCTACCTCGTCGCCCACGTGCGCGCCGTCGCCGACGCGATCGAGGCGGGTGTCGACGTGCGCGGCTACTTCGCGTGGTCGCTCGTGGACAACTTCGAGTGGGCGTGGGGTTTCGACAAGCGCTTCGGCATCGTGCACGTCGACTACGACACCCAGGTGCGCACCGTGAAGGACTCCGGCCTGACGTTCGCGGCGATCGCGGCCTCCGCGCGCGGCGACGAGGCGCCTAGGATCGCTCCGTGACGACGGAGGTGCCGACGTCGAGGCCCGTCCCCGCGGGAACCCCGACGCTCGAGATGGTCGCCGCCCTCGCGGGGGTGTCGCGATCGACGGTGTCGCGCGTCATCAACGACTCGCCGAAGGTCACCCCGGAGGCGCTCGCGGCCGTGAATGCGGCGATCGAGCAGCTCGGCTACGTGCCCAATCGCGCCGCCCGCTCGCTCGCGAGCCGGCGCACGCAGGCGATCGCCCTCGTCATCCCCGAGAACACGGCGAAGTTCTTCGCCGACCCGTACTTCTCCTCGGTGATCCAGGGAGCCGCGATGCGGCTCGCGGCGACCGACTACACGCTCACGCTGCTCATCGCGTCGGAGACCGACCCCGAGAAGACCCGGCGCTACCTGCAGGCGGGCAACGTCGACGGGGCGCTCATCCTCTCCCACCACTCCGACGACCGCTCCTACGTCGCGCTGTCGCGCAGCCTCCCGGTCGTCTTCGGCGGTCGGCCGGCGAACGCCGACGGCGGGGTGGCGCCGGTGTACGTGGATGTCGACAACGCCGCCGCCGCGCGCGACGTCACCGAGTTGCTGATCTCGTCGGGCCGGCGGCGCATCGCCACTGTCGCCGGACCGACGAACATGACGGCCGGCCTCGACCGGCTCGCCGGCTGGCGTAGCGCCCTCGAGGGGGCGGGCCTGCCGACCGACCTCGTGGAGCACGGCGACTTCACGCCCGCGTCCGGGGCCGACGCGATGGAACGGCTGCTCGCCCGCGGCGAACCGATCGACGGGCTGTTCGCGGCATCGGCCCAGATGGCCGACGGCGCCCTGTCGGTGCTGCGGGCCCACGGCCTCGTAGCCCCCACGGATCTCGGCATCGTGACCTTCGACGACGACTACTTCGCGCAGCGCGCGACCCCGCCGCTCACGACCGTCGACCAGGACGAAGGCGAAGTGGGCGTCACGATGGCCGAGCTGCTCATGCGCTCGATCGAGGGCGAAGACGTGCCCCGCGTGACGATGATGCCGACGCGGCTCATCCGACGCGGGTCGGAGTGACGGCAGGCGCCTGCTCGGTCGCGAGCGGGAAGAAGGCGCGCACCGCGAGGTAGCCCACGAGCGCCCCGACGAGCTGCGCGGCGACGTAGAACGGGGCGGATGCCGGGGCGATGCCCGCGAAGGTGTCGCTGAACATGCGCCCGATCGTGATCGCCGGGTTGGCGAAGCTCGTCGACGACGTGAAGAAGTACGCCGCGCCGATGTAGGCGCCGACGGCGGGAGCCGCGAGGCTCGCGCGACCGGTGCGCACGAGGGCGAAGATCACGACGACGAGTCCGGCGGTCGCGACGACTTCGGCGAGCGCGTGCGGCCAGGTCGCGCGGTCGGTCGTGCTCCACGAGACTGCGTCGAGGCCGAACATGAGGTTTGCGAGGGCGACTCCGCTCACGCATCCGACGATCTGGGCGGGCACGTAGCGCGCGACATCCCCCCACGGCCGCCCGCCGAGCGCGGCATCGACGAGCGAGACGACGGGGTTGAAGTGGGCGCCCGAGACGGGCGCGAAGACGAGGATGAGCACCGTGAGCCCGAGCGCGGTGATGAGGGCGTTCTCGAGCAGCTGCAGGCCGACATCCGTCGAGAGCTGCTGGGCCGCGATGCCGGATCCGACGACGACTGTCGCGAGCAGCGCGCTGCCGAGGAACTCGCCGGAGATCCGGCGCAGCGAGTCGGCGGTCACGTCGTGACGAGCAGTCGCGAGATGCGGTCGAGGGCGCCGGGCACGAGCTTGAAGAACGCCCAGGTGCCGCGCTTGCTGCGGCTGAGGAATCCGGCGTCGGTGAGGATGCGCAGGTGGTGCGACACCGTCGGCTGCGACAGGCCGACGGGTTCGGTGAGGTCGCAGACGCACGCCTCCTCGCCCGCGGAGGCGGCGACGATGGAGAGCAGGCGCAGCCGGGTGGGGTCGGCGAGGGCCTTGATCGTGCGAGCGAGGTCCTCGGCCTGGGTCGCGTCGAGGGGCTCGCGCACGAGGGGCGCGCAGCAGGCGGCGGCATCGGCCACGGGGGTGAGTTGGAGCACGGTCACGCGGCGAGTGTATCGAATATTGACAACTGTCGATATAGCTCGGCACACTGAATATCGA
>Ga0209066_10001936_pt1 | contig 26389 bp, 22 predicted proteins | sample All_14_2_FD_187198 | JGI IMG/M metagenome (GOLD analysis project Ga0209066, IMG submission 187198) | Freshwater microbial communities in response to fracking from Pennsylvania, USA - Allegheny Zone_MetaG_DW_15 (SPAdes) (version 2) ...
GCTCGGCGAACTGCGCCCAATAGTCGGGACGCCAGCCTTCCGCCGACTTCACGATCTTGCGCCGCGTGTCAAAGTCATATTTGTCGGCGAGCAAGCTCTGCACCGTGTTGCGAAGCAGGGTCTGCTCTTCTGTGAAGGAGAAATCCATCTTGTGCTCTTCCCTTTGAATATTCTGTACTTGATTTGCAAGGCGGCAAGGTCAGAGACCCAGAACCATTTTTGCGATGATGTTAGCCTGAATCTCGTTTGATCCGCCATAGATCGATGTTTTGCGCATGTTGAAATAACTCTGCGCCACGCCGGGGGCATAGTCAGGACCGGCGAGGAAATCATTGCCATTGGCCGCTTCACCAAGCGGCGTCTGCACAAAGCCATAATTGCCGACAGCTTCCAGCGTCAGTTCGGTGATGCGCTGCTGGATTTCCGTGCCCTTGACCTTGAGGATCGAGGCTTCCGGCCCCGGCCCACGGCCATGGCTTTCGGCGGCGAGCGTGCGCAGCTCGGTCACTTCGAGTGCTGTCAGGTCGATTTCAAGCTCGGCCACCTTGCGCGAGAAGGTGTCGGTTTTCATCAGGGGCGCACCATCGACAAGCTCCGCACCGGCAATCGACTTCAGGCGTTCAATGGCTTTCTTGGAGCGGGCGACACCCGCAATGCCGGAACGCTCGTTGCCAAGCAGGAACTTGGCATAGGTCCAGCCCTTGTTTTCTTCGCCGATCAGATTTTCGGCAGGCACCTTGACGTCTTCGAGGAAGACTTCATTCACTTCATGCGCGCCATCCATGGTGATGATCGGACGCACCGTGATGCCCGGTGTCTTCATGTCGATCAGCAGGAAGGAAATGCCTTCCTGCGATTTGGCGTTGGCGTCGGTGCGCACGAGGCAGAACATCCAGTCAGCGTGCTGGGCAAGTGTTGTCCAGATCTTGTGACCATTGACAATGTAGTGATCGCCGTCGCGCACGGCGCGCGTCTTGAGGCTCGCGAGATCGGAACCGGCACCCGGCTCGGAATAGCCCTGACACCACCAATCATCGCCCGACAGGATGCGCGGCAGGAACTTCGCTTTCTGCGCTTCGTTGCCGAAGGAATAGATGACCGGGCCGACCATGGCGAGGCCGAAAGGCAGCAAAGGCGTGGTCTCGGCCTGGGCACAGGCTTCATTCCAGATGAAGCGCTGCGTGATGGTCCATTCGCAGCCGCCATACTGCTTGGGCCAATGCGGCGCAACCCAGCCCTTGCGATAGAGGACACGATGCCAGGCGAGAATCTCCTGCTTGGTCATTTCGCTGCGCTGGCGCTTGTCCCGCAATTCAGCCGGATAATTCTCGGCAATGAAGCTCTTTACTTCATCGCGAAAGGCCAGATCGTCTGGCGAGAAACTCATATCCATCGGTTATCCTCCAATGCGGCTGGCGCGGGGACCAACAGTCTCCACGTCCTGACCGAACTTTTTGCTGGTCGGGCGGCTGATACCGCGCAGCTCCCGTTCTTTTGCTGGGATGATAGTCGCGCGCCCGCACGTTGCAAGGGCAAGGCTTGCAAAAGACGAACGGCGCTCTGTTCAGGAATGAACCAGAGCCCATAGAACAAGTGTGTCTAGAGCGAGTTCAGAAAGGCAATGAGGCGCGCCCGATCCGCCTTATCGAGCAACCGGTAGCGCTCCCGGCTCGCCTCGCCCTCGCCGCCATGCCAGAGAATGGCCTCTTCCAACCCTTGCGCCCGGCCATCATGCAGATAGCGGGCGTGACCATTGACCACAGGGACCAGGCCCAGACCCCAAAGCGGCGCGGTGCGCCATTCGCGGCCATTGGCGAGAAAATCGGGGCGCCCATCGGCCAACCCCTCGCCCATGTCATGCAGCAGGAGGTCGGTATAGGGGTGGAAGGTCTGATTGGCGAGCGAGGGAACATCCGTCTTTTCACCTGTCCGAAGGGTTGGCGCATGGCAGGAAGCGCAGCCCAGATCGGCAAATATCCGGCTGCCCGCCACGACATCGGGCGCATGGGCCTGACGGCGGTCGGGCACGGCGAGAACGCGGGTGTAGAGCGTCAGCTTATCGAGGAAGACATCCGAAAGATCGCTTTCCTTGCTGCGAATGGACGTGAGGCAGGCGTTTTGCGCCTGGGTGCAATTTTCGGCCGGATGCGGGCTGCTGGTCAGACCCATATCGCCGAGCGCGGCGTCAGCATCCTGCTTGCGCAGACTGGGCTGATTGGCTTTCCAGCCGAAGCGGCCCAGCTCGGCCCTGCCTGTGGCCGGGTCGAAGACAAGATTGGGTCGGCCAGATATGCCGTCATGATTTTTATCTTCGGAATCGGCAAGCGCGCGTATGTCGCTCTCCGGCACGGCTTCCAGGAGGCCGAGGCCAAAGGTTGCGGGCGCAACGCGGGGCGAGGTCAGCACCTCCTTGCCAAGTGGGCCATAGGCGGTGTCGCTGAATGTCACCACCGGCTTTTTCAATGTGTAGGGCGTGCCATCCGCGAAGCTGCCAGGATATGATTGCCATGTGATGTTGACGCGGGCTTCGGGTTTGACGCCAGGAATGGCGCGGTCGCTGATCTGGTCGCCATAGGCTGGATGGGGCTTGGGACCACCATGCGCGCCTTCGCCCGGCAGTGAAATACGCACCAGCATTGAATCCATGGCCGTTTCATCGCCCAAAGGCGGACGCCCGCGTCCGTCTCGCGTGTGACATCCTGAGCAGGACACCCGATTGAACATGGGACCGAGACCATCAAAGGCGGCGACGGAACCCGGCGCAATCGTCCAATTGGTATTGAAGATGCGATTGCCGAAAAAGAAATCACGACGCTCGGCATGGGTGATCTTCGGCCCGCTCTGGGCAAAGGCCATGCGATTTTCCAGACGCGTCGTAAAGTCGCCGCCGGGACGGGCATCGGGCGATGGCATGACAACCGGTGCCAGCACGGCGGCAGCCTCAACAGCGGAAACCAGATGCCAAGATGCGGCACCTGTCAAAACAAGTGCCGCACCAAAGCCCGCGCCGAGTTTCGGCGAGATCATTCTCATTATCAGTTACTCACTTGAGACATCAATCTTGAGGCCAAGTTTCTTGCCAAGGCTCTGAAACAAATCGGCCTGCTCTGCAAGCAAGAGGACGGCCTTTTCCATCTTGGCGCGTTGCGGGCTGCCCCTGGGTGTGGCGAGCAGGCGATCTATCGGGCCGGGAATGGCGTCGATGGCCGCGGTGGTCTCGTTGATCCTGGCCGTCAGTTTCTTTTCAAGTTCCGGATCGACACGGCTGGCCAGTCCCTGCAGGCCGGCGAACTTTTCATCCCCTGACACGCCAAACCAGATATTGGCGATACCCTGCTGGTCGTTCACGAAATCAGCCTTGGTGTTGTCGGAGAAGCAGGACTGCTCGTCTTCCTGATCGCCGCTATCAAGCGCGACGGACATGCGCTCCGAGGCAAGCTCGAAACCCGAGAGCACGGCCATGCCCGTGAGGATGCGGCCAAGCGCCTCTTTCTGATCAAGCTCAAGGAAACTCTGGACATAGACCTTGGGCAAGCGCGTATCCCATTGCGCCGAAAGCCAGACAAGATCATCGACCAGCATTTCCGTGACCGTGTGAAGATACTGAGCGCGACGGGCGTGAACGGGATCGCCGGGCGCATAGTCGCTGGCTGGACGGGCACCTGGACCATCGGCGCTCAGATCCTGGCCCCAGAGCAGAAACTCGATGGCGTGCCAGCCCGTTGTGACATCCGATTCGTCCGTCTGCTGATCATGCGACCTGATGCTGTCCGGCGTGATCTCGACACTCATATCATTGACGAGTCCGGCCTTGTCGTTGCCCTGAACGTAGTCGATGAAGGCTTCATTGAGCGGCCAGGCGTTCAGGCGGCCTTCCGGGCCTTCCTTGCCCGTGGCGGGGTCGGAAAAATCAATCGGGCCCTGATAGAAGCGGAAGGCTTCGGTTTGCAGATAGGCGGGACGCGCTGCAAGCCAGGCCTTGCGGGCCGCAGCGAGATTGGCTTCGGTCGGATTGGCGAGAAAGGCGCTGATCGCGGTCTGCATGAGGCGCGCATCAGCCGCCGCGCGCTCATAAGTCGTGTGCACAAGCGCGGCATAGGCCGTGATTTCGCGGGTCGCACCATAAGAGGGGGTCGCACCCGCTTCGAGTGCAAAGCTCGCGGGTATGCCGCCGGGAGCTGATGCCAGCGCCTGTGATGCCAGGCCCGCTGTCAGGCTGCCGACGAAAGTCAGGCCGATAAGGCCAGCCCGTAATTTATGTCCTGTCGTCACGCTATTCCCCTGCGACTTCATCCCAACGTGTCAAAGCACCCGGCTTTGTTGCGAGTGATTATTAGAAGCGCGCGTTAAGGGGGTCAAGCAATTTTTGAGATTCATTCTCAATTCTTGTCGATCTGTTCCCGGGTCGCCATGCCGGCATGGGTGGCGAGGGCTGATCTGAGCAGACTGATCGCCAAAGCGGCCCCCGCCCCCTCGTCCAGCGTGATGCCCAGATCCAGCAATGGCACCTTGCCGAGATGGGCGAGCAGACGGTCATGAGCCGGGCTGCCGTTGCGATGGGCGGCAATGCAATGATCGAGCGCATCGGCCCGCACGGCCTGAAGCGCGGCGGCGGCGGCGCAAGCGACCATGCCATCAAGCACGACGGGGATGCGCTGATAGCGGGCGGCGAGAATGGCCCCGGCAATGGCGGCGAACTCGCGTCCACCCAGCGCGCGCAGGATTTCGAGCGGCTGACCACGTGTGTTGGCATGGGTGACGCGTGCTGTCTCGACAGCTTCAATGCGCTTTGCCCCGTCGATCCAGTCAGACGCGGCGCCGCCGATGAGTGCACAAGCCAGCGCTGCGGCCACCACATCGCTGCCGATACCCGCCGCGCCGACACAAAGAAGATCCGTGCCGCCGGCAATGGATTCCATGCCAAAAGCCATTGTGGCGGCGCATCCGGCCTCGCTCAGGGCGGCTTCGACACAAATGTCCGGGGTCGGATAATCAAGCGCGAGATCGAAAACCTTCAAACCGGCTTCGGCGCCCAGCGCGATCTGATTGACCGCCGCGCCGCCCGCCGCAAAGGTCTCGACCATTTTCTGCGTGTCGGCCATCACGCCTGATGAAAGGCCCCGCGCGGCGATGCCATGATTGGCGGCAAAAATCGCAATCAGCGGTCGCGTGATCCGGGGTTGGGCTTCGCCGCGCCAGGCCGCCATCCATTCGGCGAGGTCAGCCAGACGGCCAAGGCTGCCGCCCATGACGCCAAGATCGGCACTGCGGGCGCGGGCTTCGCTCAGGGCCTCGTCATCAGCCAGGGGAATGGCCGCAATCAGATTGCGGATATCATCGAAGGGCAGGCCAGTGGGGGGGGCGGAAAGGGACAAGGGCGAAAACCTGTGCTAGAGACGAGAAATGCGGCCTTGCTATAGCGCCTTCGGGCGCGAAGCGAAACAGCCCGTCACGACAGTTCAACACCTGCAAGAACCCGCGGATAAGCGATGTCGAACGAGAAAGCCATTTCAAGTCCCTGCATCAATGTCTGCGCGGTGAGCGGCAAGACAGGGATTTGCGTGGGTTGCGGGCGGAGCCTGAAGGAAATCGGCGGCTGGAGCCGCATGAGCGAAGTCGAACGCCGCGACATCATGTCCGCCCTGCCCGCTCGCATCGCGGCAATGGGCGAGCAGGCAACCGCGCCCGAGGTGGCTCTGGCCAAAATCGACGCGGTGCTTTCCTGATGAGCGAGACGTCGCGCGACTTTCTCGGCCATCCCAAGGGTCTCGCGTTTCTGTTTGGCACCGAGATGTGGGAACGCTTTTCCTATTACGGAATGCGGGCGCTGCTGACGCTCTACATGGTCAAATATCTGCTGCTGCCGGGGAACCGCGAACAGGTGGCGGGATTTGCCACCTTGCAGTCGGGCCTTGAAGCCCTGTTCGGGCCGCTTGAGGTGCAGCCTCTGGCGTCGCAGATTTATGGTCTCTACACGGCGCTGGTTTATCTGACGCCGGTGATTGGCGGGCTGATTGCCGATCGCTGGCTCGGCAAACGGCGCATGGTTGTGATCGGCGGCATGCTGATGGCGCTTGGCCATTTCATGATGGCATTTGAAAACCTGTTTCTGCTGGCGCTGCTCACGCTCATTCTCGGCAATGGCGCGTTCAAACCGAATATCTCCAGCCAGGTCGGCTCACTCTACGCACCAAGTGATGCGCGTCGCGACCGCGCCTATTCGATTTTTTATGTCGGTATCAATCTCGGTGCATTTTTCGCCCCGCTGGTTTGCGGCACGCTCGGCGAAACGATCGGCTGGCATTATGGCTTTGGCGCGGCGGGCATTGGCATGATGATCGGTGTCGTGATCTATCTGACGGGTGCATCGCATCTGCCCGATGACCGGCCCGCGCGTCACAAAACCATGCCTCACGCGCCGCTGAGCCGCGATGATTGGCGCGTCATTGGCACGCTCGCCTTGCTCTGCGTCTTCGTGACCTTCTTCTGGGCGACCTACGAACAGCAGGGCAATACGATTGCGCTCTGGGCGGATGGCTATACGGACCGCCATGCCAATCTGCTCATCTGGCAGGGCGATGTGCCGACGACATGGTTCCAGTCGCTCAACCCCTTCATGATTTTTGCCTTCACGCCTTTCATCGTGGCGCTGTGGACATGGCAACATGGACGTGGAAGCGAACCCTCAACCCTGATGAAAATGTCGATTGGCTGTCTCGGCGTGGCGCTTGGCAATATCGTGATGGTGTTTGCGGCGCTGGAAGCGGGCCTTGACGGCAAGGCCAGTCCGCTCTGGCTCTTTGCCTATTTCACGCTGGTGACACTGGGCGAACTTTATCTCTCGCCAACGGGGCTTTCCTTCGTGTCAAAAATAGCGCCTGCCCGTCTCGTTTCCATGCTGATGGGCGTCTGGTTTCTGACGAGCTTTTCCGGCAATTTATTAGCTGGTTGGCTTGGCAGCTTCTGGAGCCGGATGGACAAGCCGCAATTCTTTCTGATGATCGCAGCGATTGCGGCACTGGCGAGTGCGGCGATCTTCGTCTTTGGACAGATGGACAAAGCGATGCAGAGGAAGCGAACCGGAAACCTTTCATCTGACGAAACAATGAGTACCTGATCCATGACAAGCAGCAACCGCATCGTTCTCTCCAGCGACCATGCCGCCATTCCGCTTCGGCAGGCCATTGCCGCTCATATTGCGGCGCAGGGTTGGGAGGTTGTCGACATCGGACCGACAACGCCAGAGAGCACACACTATCCCACGCATGGCGAAGCGGCGGCGCGGCGCGTTGCGTCCGGCGATTGCCGCCTGGGCATCATCCTGTGCGGCACCGGCCAGGGCATCATGATGGCGGCGAACAAGGTCAGGGGCATCCGTTGCGGCGTGTGCAGCGACACGTTTTCGGCGCGGATGATCCGCCAGCACAATGATGCCAACATGCTTTCGATTGGCGCGCGCGTGGTCGGCGATGGTCTGGCGCTCGATATTGTCGATGCGTTTCTGACCGCCCCCTTCGAGGGGGGCCGACATGCGACCCGCGTGGAGATGATCGTCGCGCTGGAGAGTTAGCGCGGGCGTGACCTGCCACTAAAGTTTCCCTCATTTGGGATTAGAGTCGCGGCATGAGCATTTGAAACAGAAAAGACGTGGATGGCCCGATCAAGTCGGGCCATGACGTTTTTTTCTATTCCAAAATCAGACTCAGTCGGTCTGAGAACAAAACTCTCTTACGCCTTTTTCAGAAACTCGACGCGCAGCACGAGGCCCTTGACCTTCTCGGCATTGCACTCGATCAGCTCTTCATCATTGGTGAGGCGGATATTCTTGATGAGCGTGCCGCGCTTCAGCGTGACCGAGGTGCCTTTGACCTTGAGGTCCTTGATGACCATGACGCTGTCGCCATCGGCGAGCTGATTACCATTGCTGTCTTTGACGATGAGGGCCATGGGCCTGATCCTTTGGCGATGTGAGGGCTTCTGTTTAGGGAGCCAGTGGCAGCGACACAAGCGCAAAACAAATCATGCGGCAATTGGACTTGTCTTACCCCTCACCCGGATCGCGTTGCGATCCGACCTCTCCCTCAAGGGGAGAGGTGAAAGAAAGATCAGCCTGCATCCGAAATGCCGGTCACATCGGCCTGATGGCGCTTGAGGACGCGGCCTTCAAGCGCGCCGAGCCAGTCAAGGCTTTGACGCAGGCGCACGACCTCGCCGATGACGATGATGGCGGGCGCCGTGAACCCCGTGCGTGCGACATCGGCCGCAGCCGCGCCGAGCGATGTTTCGAGCACCTGCTGATCGGCAAGCGTGGCGTTGCGCACCAGCGCCACAGGCTCGCTCGCGGCGCGTCCTGCCGCGATCAGGATCGCGCTGATCACGCCAAGATGCTTCAGGGCCATATAAAGGACGATGACGGGCGAGCCCTTGGCAATGGCCTGCCAGTCGAGATTTTCCGGCACGTCGCCGCCCGCCATATGGCCGGTAACGAATGTGACGGCATGATTTGTGTCGCGATGCGTGACGGGGATGCCGGCATAGCCCAGACCGCCGATGCCGGCGGTGACGCCGGGCACAAGCCGGAAGGGGATGCCTGCATCGACAAGAGCCAAGGCTTCCTCGCCACCGCGACCAAAGACAAAGGGATCGCCACCCTTCAAACGCAGGACACGCTTGCCCGCGCGGGCGAGATCCACGAGGCGAGCCGAAATGTCGCGCTGCCTGGGGCTGGGCTTGCCGCCCCGCTTGCCAGAATATTCAAGCGTGGTATGCGGCCCGACAAATTGCAGAACCGTTTCATCAACGAGTGCGTCATAGACCACGACATCGGCCTGACGCAGCGCGTTGAGCGCATGGAGCGTGAGGAGGCCCGGATCGCCCGGCCCGGCACCGACGAGCCAGACCCAACCGCGTTCGAAGACAGGCAGCGACAGGCGCAAGGCGGCATCGCTTGCCACTTCCGGCACGCGGCCCCCTGTCAGCGGGATGATTTTGCTCTCGTCCATATTTTACGCGTTCAGAATGTTATAAAAACATCACTGTCAAAGTAGCGTGTAAATAATCGCCTGTCTTGCAGAAACAAGATCGCAAAAAATTTTTGTCGCACTTATCCCCGCTGTCTCGCCGCCATGTCAAAATGCGCCGATCAGTTTCAGATTTCAGGATTCAGTCACGGATGAGGGATAGACTATTGGTCATGAGAAACAATCTTGGCATATGGATTGGACTGGCGCTGGCGGGCCTTGCGGGCCTGTTGCTGGCGCTGAATGCCGCTTTCCCCGGCTCGCTGCAGGGCGAAAGCGCCCAGATGCGTCTTGTCTATGGCGTCGGCCTTCTGGCGCTGGTGATGGGCGGTTTCGTCATGGGCTGGCGGGAAAATGCAAACCTCGCCCTCAAGCAGGCGCTGGCCTGGATTGTCATAATCCTCATTCTGGTGACGGGCTATTCCTTCCGCGCCGACTTTATGGGGCTGGGCGGGATGCTGGGTCAACGTCTCGCGGGCGAACTGATGCCCTCGCGCCCGATCGAAAGCGCACCGGGCATTGCCTATCTGTCGCGCGACACAACGGGGCATTTTCATGCCGATGCCATGGTCAATGGCACGCATATCCGGTTTCTCGTGGATACGGGCGCGAGCGATGTGGCGCTGAGCGAATATGACGCCAAACGGCTTGGCATTGATTTTTCCAAACTCGCTTTCACGACGCCGTATCAAACCGCCAATGGCGTGATGCTGGGGGCGCGGACAAAACTCGCCGAGGTCAATATTGGCGGCATCAGCGTGCGCAATGTCGATGCCTCGATCATGCGTGGCGACATTGACGTGTCGCTGTTGGGCATGAGCTATCTGAGCCAACTCAGCCGCTTTGAAGTGAGTGGCGACAGGCTGATCCTGAAGCAGTAGGGTCGCCGCTGCCTGCCCAGCTCCCCATCGTCTTCTCACGACTGGAACATCCGATGCTGCCCAAGCCACGCGCTGATCTTTTGCCCAATACGCTCGCCTTTGAAACCTTGCCGCTGGTCGCGCCTTCGGGGTTTCGCGAATATGACGCGCGCTGGCTTTATCCCGACCAGATCAACCTGCTGGGTGTGCAGGCTTTGGGGCTGGGGCTTGGCACGCTGATCCATGAGATGGGGGTGCGCCCGGCGATTGCCGTGGGGCATGACTATCGCGCTTACTCACTCTCGATCAAACAGGCGCTGATTGTGGGTCTGATGGCGGCGGGCTGCGAGGTGCATGATATTGGCCTGGCCTTGTCGCCCGTCGCCTATTTCGCGCAATTCGCGCTTGATGTGCCCTGCGTTGCCATGGTGACGGCGAGCCATAATGAAAATGGCTGGACTGGCGTCAAGATGGGCGCGCAACGCCCGCTGACCTTCGGGCCGGACGACATGAGCGCGCTCAAGTCAATCGTGCTGGAAGGACGCTTCAAGCCGCGAGCGGGTGGCGCCTATGTGCATGTCGGCGACATGGCGGCGCGATACATCGCCGATCTCACCAGCCGACCGAAGCTCTCGCGCAGATTGCGCGTGGTGGCGGCCTGTGGCAATGGCACGGCGGGTGCCTTTGCGCCGCAGGTTCTCGCCGGTATTGGCGCGGAGGTGATGCCGCTTGATTGCGCGCTCGACTACACCTTTCCGCGCTATAATCCGAACCCGGAAGATATGCAGATGCTGCATGCGCTGCGCGACAAGGTGCTGGAGACGGGGGCTGACATCGGTTTTGGCTTTGATGGCGATGGCGACCGCTGCGGCGTTGTCGACAACAAGGGCGACGAGATTTTCGCCGACAAGGTGGGTGTCATGCTGGCGCGTGACCTGAGTGCCCGCCACCCCGATGCACAATTTGTTGTCGATGTGAAATCGACAGGGCTCTATCTCACCGATCCGGTGCTGATCGCCCATGGCGCGAAAACCGATTACTGGAAGACGGGGCATTCCTATATCAAGCGCCGCGCCAACGAACTCAAGGCGCTGGTCGGCTTTGAGAAGAGCGGGCATTATTTTTTCAATGCACCCATCGGGCGCGGTTATGACGACGGGCTTGTCTCGGCGATTGCGATTTGCGACATGCTGGATCGCAATCCGGCGCAGAAAATGTCCGACCTGCATGACGCGCTGCCCAAGACATGGGGCTCGCCGACCATGTCGCCCTTCTGTCCTGACGAAGTGAAATATGAGGTGGTGGCGCGCATCACACAGCAACTCACTGACATGAAAGTCAATGGCGAGACGCTGCTCGGCCAGACGATCCACGACATCGTGACGGTCAACGGCATTCGCGTGACGATTGCCGATGGCACATGGGGGCTGGTGCGCGCTTCCTCCAACAAGCCGGGACTCGTGGTTGTTGTCGAGAGTCCGACATCGGAAAAAAACATGCGCGCGATGTTCAACGAAATCGACAAGCGGCTTTCAGCGCAGCCCGAAGTCGGCGCGTATGATCAGAAGATATGATCCTCCCTGAACCGAGAATTTTGCAAGCATGACATTCCAAGCACCCGAGGGGTTTACGCTCGTTCCCATGACGCGTGAGCCTGAGAGTTTTCTGTCTGTGACAGGCCCCTATTACATGAACATGAATGCGGCGGCTGGCACGATGCATTGGGGCTTTTATGCCGAGCCACGCCACTGCAACCCGTCCGGCTTTTTGCATGGCGGCATGCTGGCGACATTTGTCGATATCATCATGGGCGGTGCGGCCTTCATGACGGTTGGTGCACCTGTCGCGACGATTACGCTGAACACGGAGTTTCTGACCGCTGGCAGGCCAGGCGCCTGGTATGAAGGCGTTGGGGAAGTCGTGCGCAAGGCGCGCACGCTTTGCTTTGTGAAGGGTGAGGTGCGCTGCGGCGACAGGCTGGTGCTGGTCGCCAGCGGCACTTGGGCGATCATCGGCGCCGGAAAATAGTCAGCCGAAGAGGCGATAGAACATCTGACAGGATGTGAGCGCGAGGAAAAAGGCAAAGGCCCGCAGCAATGCCTTGTGGCTGATGGAATGCGCCAGATGCGCGCCCCAGGGCGCGGACAAGATCGTAAGCGGCACGATGAGCGCCAGCCCGACGAGATTGACATAGCCGAGGCTAAATGGCGGCAAAGCGGGCTCGCCCCAACCTGAGAAGATGAAACCGACAACGCCGGGCACACCTATCAGGACTCCCAAACCCGCCGACGTGGCGACAGCTTCACGGGCATTCTTGCCGAAGAGCGTCATGAAGGTGACGCCAAAGGTGCCGCCGCCAATGCCCATCATGGCGGACAACATGCCGATGGCGCCGGCAACGCCATATTGCACGGGCCTGGAGGGGAGTTGCGAACCCAGCCGCCATGTTTCCTTGCCGAAAGCCATGTTGGCCGCGACAAGCAGCGCGGCGGAGGCAAAGACGAGCGTCAGACCGCGACCGCTGACCTGAGAGGCGAGCGCCGTTCCCGTCAGTACACCGATCAATACCGGAATGGCCCAGAGCCGCAGCATCTCCCAATCGACCGCGCCTTTTTTGGCATGGGCGCGAACCGAGCGGATGGAAGTGATGATGATGGTACCGAGCGATGTGCCGACAGCGAGATGCATCCTGATGCCTTCATCGATGCCGAGCATGGAAAAAATCTGATAGAGCACCGGCACGATGACGATGCCGCCGCCGACGCCGAGCAGGCCTGCCAGCACGCCGGCAAATATCCCCGTTGCCGCCAGGCCCAGCGCCAGCAGCAGAAGTTCGGAGAGCGGATAGCCACCGATTTGCATCAATCCTGTTCCAGTTCATGTAAGGCGCTGACCTGCGTGACGCAGGCCAAGGCATCGAGAATGACATTGATGCCAGCGCCGGGGCGCGGCGCATTTTCAGAAATGGCGCGGCGGAAGGCGCGCGCGCCGGGGCAGCCCTGAAACAGGCCGAGAATGTGGCGCGATATGGCGTGGAGATGGGTGCCTTGCGCGAGCTGATCCTCGATATAGGGCAACATATTGCGGATGACCTGCTCGCGGCTGCGCGGGGCATCGACCGCACCATAAAAGCGCCGATCGACGCCGCTTAAAGTCCATGGATTTTGATAGGCGGAACGACCGATCATCACGCCATCGACGAAACCAAGATGCGCCTGCGCTTCATCAAGCGTGTTGATGCCGCCATTGATAATGATTTCAAGCTCGGGCATGTCGCGCTTCAGGGCATGGACGCGCTCATATTCGAGCGGGGGGATGTCGCGATTTTCCCTGGGTGAAAGACCTTCGAGCCAGGCCTTGCGGGCATGAACAATGAGCGTTTTGCAACCGGCATCAGCGACCGCGCGGGCAAGCATTGGCAAGGCTGTCGCCGGATCCTGTGCATCGACGCCGATGCGGCATTTGACCGTGACGGGCAGGCAGACGGCCTTTGCCATGGCGGCCACGCATTGCGCCACCAGCGCGGGCTCGCGCATGAGGCAGGCACCGAAGCGGCCAGACTGAACGCGGTCGGAGGGACAACCGACATTGAGATTGATTTCGTCATAGCCGAAATCGGCGCCGATGCGCGCAGCTTCCGCAAGATCTGCGGGATCGGAGCCGCCGAGCTGGAGCGCGACGGGATGCTCGCTCGCATCAAAGCCCAGAAGATGCTGGCGATCCCCATGGATCACCGCGCCGGTCGTCACCATCTCGGTATAGAGCAGCGCATGGCGCGAGATGAGGCGCAGGAAGTACCGGTCGTGCCGGTCCGTCCAGTCCATCATGGGCGCGACTGAGATTCTGCGTTTCAGCATTTCCTGCATCTGATCCTGAATGCCCGGTAGCATTTCGCCCCCTTCTACACGATGCGCGCAAAGGGGACAAACAGGCACAAAACGGGCCGTGTCAGCGCTCTTTTTCAGGGCCTGCTTCTCAGCCGAACCACATCTCATCGAAGTAATGCCATGACAGCAAGTAATCGGCAGTAATGCCTCAGCCGACGAGACGGTATTCCTGGAAATCAGGTTCGCGCATTTCCCACCAGAAGCGCAGGGTCGAACCTGACCAGTTGTTGGTGATCTTGCCGTCTTCGGTCTTGTACCAGCTGTTGCAACCGGCGGCCCAGACGGTCTGGCCGATATCTTTCTGCAAGGCCTCATTGAAGGCGCGCATGGATTCGGCTTTGACGTCGATATAGCTGACGCGGGCATTGCGCAATGCGCTGATGCAGGTTGCGATGTAGCGGACCTGCGCTTCGATCATGAAGATAATCGAGTTATGGCCGAGATTTGTGTTGGGCCCATAGAGCATGAAGAAATTGGGAAAGCCCGCCACGGCCACGCCACGATGGGCCTCGGCGCCGCGCGCCCAAGCCTCGTTCAGATCGCGGCCCCTGAGACCGGTAATTTTCATCGGCGCGAGGAAGGTTGTTGATTCAAAGCCCGTCGCAAAAATGATCGCATCGACCGGATGCTCGACTCCCTCGGCCGTGACAACGCCTGTGGCAGTGATACGCGCGACGCGATCCGTCACGACATCGACATTGGGACGGGCAATCGCCGGATACCAGTCATTGGAGATCAGGATGCGCTTGCAGCCCGGCGGATAGTCCGGCACGAGTTTGGCGCGAAGGGCCGGGTCCTTGATATGTTCTTCAATCTCTTTCATCGCCGCCTTGCGGAAGAGATTGTTGAAGAAATTGCCGGGCTTCTTGAAGGCAAACCAATTGCGCTCCAGCGTCAGATAGATCATGGCGCGCTGAATTTTCACAAGTATCGGAAAACGCTTGAAGAGCGAGAGTTCCTCTTGCGTATAGGGGCGGTCATCCTTGGGCACGACCCAATTGGGTGTGCGCTGGAAGAGAATGAGCTTGCCGACCCTGGGCGCGATTTCGGGCACAAACTGAATGGCGCTGGCACCGGAGCCGACGACGGCAACACGCTTGCCTGCAAGGTCTGCCGCATGATCCCAACGCGCGGAATGGAACATGATGCCCTTGAAGTTTTCGCGACCGGGAATATCGGGATAAGCGGGGCGATTGAGCTGGCCGGTGCCGGAAACCAGCACATTGGCTTTGTGCGTTTCGCCTGACCTGGTCACAAGCGTCCAGAGACCCGTGGCCTCATCGAAGCTCGCGCTGTCAATTTCGGTGTTGAAACGGATTTTGGGCGTGAGTCGATATTTTTTTTCGACGTGCTGAAAGTAGGCTTCGATTTCCGGCTGGGCGGCAAAGCGACGCGACCAGTCCAGCTTCGGCTCAAAGGAATAGGAATAAAGAAAGGACGGCACATCGCAGCCTGAACCGGGATAGGTGTTGTCGCGCCAGGTGCCGCCAACGCTTGCCGCTTTTTCAAAAATGGTGATGTCTTCAAGCCCGGACTGACGCAATTTGACGGCCATGCAGAGGCCACCTGCCCCCGCGCCAATGATGGCGACGCTGAGGGGCCGCGTCTTCATGTTGGCGGCGCGATCAAGCTCGAACGCATTCTGGTTTGACACGGCGCGTCTCCCTTTTGGCCACTCTGTTCTGACTGTCTATCAGACAGCGGCGACCCCAAGTCAGGGTATTTACCCTAACAAAAGAATTGCTTCAAGAGAGCCGGATTTGACCCAAGGAGAGCATGGCACATATGGCCTGAAAAGGCGTCGCGCACGCCCCGACTTTGCTGGCTGGGGACAAGCAAAGGCAGAAACATGCGCGACATTCATGCGGACAAGCCGCGTGATATCCGGTCGGTGTGGCGGTCAGAACTTGTAGCCGACGCCGAGACCGATGATCCAGGGATCAATGTTCACATCGGCGCGCACGCCGATCGGATCAACATTGACCGTAGTATCGAGAAAAATCTTCTTCACGTCGATGTTGGCGTACCAGTTATCCGTCAACTGATAATCGGCACCTGCCTGCAGCGCATAACCGATGTGATCCTTGTAGCGGACATTGAGGCCTGCGGGGGAATCTTCATTGTAGAAAAACGTGTAGTTCAGGCCCGCGCCGACATAAGGGCTGAGCTTTTCCTTGGGCATGAAGTGATATTGCAGCGTCAGGGTTGGCGGCAGCAGATTGACCTTGCCGAGATCGACGATGCCTGCGCCGGTGTCCCATTCCACATCATGCTGCGTGGTGGCGGCGATCAGTTCCAGCGCCACATTGTCGGTGATGAAGTAGCTGAAATCGACTTCCGGGACATATTCATCGGACAAGTTGTCATGGCCCGGAATATTGGCGCTGCCATTGTCACGCGGAATGACCGCGATGCCGCGGGCGCGGACCATGAAATCACCCGCCGACTTGCCGGTGCCCTCAGCTGCGGCAGTCGTGGCCAGTGGTGCGGCAAAAACAGCCCCCAGCGCCAGGGCGGCGATGACCGTTGCGACGCTTTTGTTGCCTTTCATTTTCTTCTCCTTGGATGGCACCGAACCCCGTCGGCGCAATGTCGTTGTGAGGAAGTTGCGCCCTATATCCATAATTTTTCAGTGGGCATTCTGTCGCACTGGCTGTGCGCATTGTCGCACCATGGGGACGCGGTTAATTGCCTGCTTCGAGAATGTGCTGATAGGTGCGGACCTGCTGGACGAAACGAACCGCTTGTCCTCCCGGAGCGCCGCCGGACTTCAGGGTCGCGGCATATTCGGACCGTTGCAGCAGCGGCAAAATGCGGCGCATATCCGTCCAGGAATTGCGATTGAGGCCCATGCGGGCGGCAAGCACTCGCGCGTCATAAAGATGAGCCAGACCCATATTATAGGTGGCCAGCGCAAACCATGGACGCTCCGCCTGCGGAATATCCTCCGGCATTTTGGCTATGAGGTCGGCAATGTAACGCGCACCTGCCTCGATGCTTTCACCTGGGTCCAACCGGTTGGTGACACCAAGGGCGCGGGCGGTATCTTCCGTCAGCATCATGATGCCGCGCACACCTGTTGCGCTTTTGGCATTCGGGTTCCAGTGGGATTCCTGATAGGCGATGGCCGCAATCAATTGCCATGTCAGGCCGGTATTGCGCGCGGCACGGCGAAACGCCTTTTCATAGTCTGGCAAAACTTTCTGGATGGCCAATTTGAAGGCGCGGCTGTCGACATAGTCAAAGGGTGGCAAAAACCCATAGAAGCGCCGCTCGATGCTGCTGAAAATGCCGGACTTGCGCGCCCCAGCAAACCAGGTGCGCAAATATTCGCGCAAATCCTCAGAACCAGAGGCGAGCAGCCAGCCAATTTGCTGATCCCCCGTCAGTGCAAAGGCCTGCACCAATTCGGGGTAATAAGGATTGGTGATGCGGAAAAGCAGCGCATCGGCCAAGGTGCAATCAAGGGCGCCGTCCGTCACTTGCTGCATCAGCGTTTCCGGCGGCAAGGCCCGGTGCGCGATATTCAAACCTTGGGCATTGGCTGAGGCGAGCGCTTCTTCGGCTGCACTACCGGCACTGACCGCCACCTTCAAGCCAGCAAGATCCTCAATCTTTTTGGGCATCGCGCCATCGCGGCGGCAAATGACCAACTGGCGGACGGTTTCATAGCCTGCCCCGCTTGCAAACCTGGCAAGGCGCTGGGGCGACTGCGCCAGACCGACCGCTGCTTGTCCCTTTCGCGCGGCCAAGGCTTCGAGCATTTCGCTTTCCGTGTCAAAAATGCGGAACTCCGGCTCGACGCCCAGTGACTTCGCAATGGCGCGACCGAGCTCATAGTCAAAGCCGGTGGGGCCAAGCGTGCCTTGATAGTAGGATGCGGGCGACTGGCGGATAAGCAGAACGAGCTTGCCGCTGTTGCGGATGGCGTCCAATCCCTGCGGCACAGGCGGCATATAGGGTCGCAGGCTCTCAGCCCCAAACAACAGGAGCAGCAACATCACCACATAGGGCACACGGCGGTCCGCCCATGGCGGCAACAGCCAGCGAATGAAGCGATGAACGAGCACACCTGCACGCTTCAAAAAAGGGATCAGATCTCGACTCACTCTCCGGACCATCGTTGTTGTGGCCAGAAACTAGCACGCGGCGGTCGAAACGTCAGGTCAGGCAAAAGCCCGCGAGATGTCCCCGCGGGCTTTCCGTTTTGACGGTTTGCGAGCGGTTATTTACCGCGCGGCATCTGGTTGAAGGGCACATCCTTATCCACGCGGATGTCGCCTGGCAGGCCCAGCACACGCTCCGCCACGATGTTGCGAAGGATTTCATCGGTGCCGCCCGCGATGCGATACCCGGCGGCACCAAACCACATTTCCTGCGGTGAGCCGCTGTCTGCCGAAATCGCGGGATCGCGGATGATGCCGCCAAGGTCCTGAATGTCCATGGCGAAGGCACCGAGGTCCTGCATTTTCTTGGCGCTGACAATCTTGGAGATCGAGCTTTCAGGTCCGGGCGTCTGACCCTTGGAAAGCGCGGTCAGGGTGCGATAGCGGGTGAGCTTCAAGCCCTGTTCCTGCACATACCAGTCAGCGATGCGTTCGCGCACGGATGCATTGCGCAGGGCAGGCTCGCCGTCAATTTCAGTTGACCGGGCAATCTCGACGAGATCGCGCACGCTGGTGCCACCCAGACCGCCACCAACGGCCAGACGCTCATTCATGAGCGTGGTGAGCGCGACCTTCCAGCCATCGCCGACCTTGCCAAGACGCTGATTGTCATGCACGCGCACATCGGTGAAGAAGACTTCGTTGAAGTTGGCGTCACCTGACATCTGCTTGATCGGGCGCACTTCGATGCCGGGGCTTTTCATATCAACCCAGAACATGGTGAGGCCCTTGTGCTTGGGCACGGTGGGATCGGTGCGGACGACGACAATGCCGAAGTCGCAATAATGCGCGCCGGATGTCCAGACTTTCTGGCCGTTGATGACCCATTCGTCGCCCTGCTTCTCCGCCTTGGTGCGAAGACCGGCAACGTCCGAGCCGCCAGCCGGTTCGGAGAAAAGCTGGCACCAGATTTCGTCGCCACGCACGGCGGGCCTGACAAAGCGCTGCTTATGCTCTTCCGTGCCCCATGCCATGACGGTGGGAATGCACATGCCGAGGCCAATGGCGAAGACGCTTGCCAGCGCGTCATACCTGGCTTCTTCCTGTCCGAAGATGACGCTCTGAATCGTGGTTCCGCCACCACCGCCCCATTCCTTGGGCCATGTGATGCAGGCATAACCGGCTTCGGCTTTTTTGGCCTGCCATGCCTTGGAGCGCTTGAGCACTTCGGCGAGGGGCATGGCGTCGGTTTTGGAGTCTGATTTGGGCGTGGCATTGGCTGCGAGCCACTGGCGGACCTGCATGCGGTAGGCGGCTTCTTCGGGTGTGTCGTTGAAATCCATTTTACTTGCTTTCTTCTGAATTGCGAATGGCGGCGATCAGGCGGCGTTGCGGGCTTCAAGGACAGAAACAAGTTTGTTCTTCCAGCTGAGCGCCGAGCCGATGGTCAAGGACAGAAGTTTTGAGCGGCGATAATGGAACTGTGTGTCGGCTTCCCAGGTGAAGCCGATGCCGCCATGGACTTGAATGTTTTCCTGTCCGGCAAAGCAATAAGCATCAATGCCGGCAATGCGCGCCGTGGCAGCGGCTTCAGGAAGATCCGCAGACTGGTCATTGAGCTGCATGGCCCCGAAATAGGCATTGGAGCGGGAAAGCTCGAGCTTGACATACATATCGGCGAGCTTGTGCTTGACGGCCTGATAGGAACCGATGACGCGGCCGAAAGCATAGCGCTCCAATGCGTAATCACGCGCCATGTTCATGGCCGCTTCGGTGCCGCCGACCTGTTCGAAGGCGAAGTAAACCGCCGCACCGTCAAGAATGCGGGAAAGCTGGGCTTCGCCATTGCCCTGCCCGTCCATGAGTTCGGCAGGCGCGTCCTTGAAAGTGATGCGTGCATGGTCGCGCGTCGAGTCAACGGTGGTCAGCGTTTCGCGGGTGACGCCAGCCCCGCGCAGATCGACAATGGCGAGCGATATGCCCTTGCTGCCCGTCGAGACAACGACCACGGCAATATCGGCATAGCTGCCATCGGGGACGGGGAGCTTTTCGCCATTGAGCTTGCCACCCGTGAGGCTTGTCTTGATATTTCGCGCGGTGGGCTGATGTGTGCCCTCGGCCCAGGCGAGCGTGCCGATGATGTCGCCCGCGGCGAGCTTGGGCAGCCAGGCTGATTTTTGCGTATCCGTTCCGAAGAGATTGATCGCTTCGGAAGCGAGATAGACGGAGGAGGAGAAGGGGACGGCGGCGGCAACGCGACCCAGTTCTTCTGCGATGACGCAAAGCTCCAAGGCGCCAAGACCGAGGCCACCATGCTCTTCGGGGATCGCGGTCCCTGTGAGGCCCATATCGACGAGACCTTTCCAGACCTCTTTGGAATAAGGCTCGGCGCCATTGAGCACACGGCGCGTGACGGCATAGCCGCATTTGTCGGCCAGAAACTTGCGAACCTGCTCCTTGAGCATTTTCTGGTCGTCAGAGAAGTCGAAATTCATGCTGTTTCCCCTCGTGCCCCGGCTGTCGCGCACCGTGCAGGAATACGGGTCGCAAGCGGGGGCTTGTTCTGCTTATGGATCCTGTCCCCGTCCCGGCAGAAGCAAGCCGGACAAAGACCGATTGGGGGTGATTGTTCCTCTAATTTCGCTGTCTTGCCAGAGGGGCGCGAAGGACGTAGCGGCAGCCTAGGTCCGACAGGCGGCAATTGCAGACTGTGGCGATGCAGCGTGACAGAGGGCGACAAAAAGGGCCCGTGGCCGAATCCACGAACCCTGATTTTCTATCGGAGACGATGTGGCGCAGGATTTTGTCTGTGCCGCCACCGATACGCATGCCAGCCCCTTCGAACCACTGGTCCCGATAGCCCGCACCACCCCTTTTGACCTCCTGGAAAACCGTGAAAACCCAAGGAATTAACCTTTCCGATTAAGCCGCTGCTAACCCGGAATCGGCAGACTGGAACCAGTTTCATGCGTCCCCTGGAGTCCTCACCCCATGGCCAAAGCCCTCTTTCACAAGAACCAACGCGTTTATGTGCGCCCCGTCGGCACCTGGGCGGTGATTGAAAGGGTCGTGCCGCAATGGGTGAAGGATGTCGATGAGCCGCTGCGCGTGTTCTACGACGTCGGCCTGGGCCGCGAGTTCAACGCCACCGAATTGCAGACCGAACAGGTCAGCGCCTTGTCGCATCTCGATCCCGAGATGGAGGAATGGCATGTCAAACGTGTGCCGAACAAGTGGCGTTCGGAAAATGAATCCTCGAACCAGCCCTTTCCCGGCACACATCCTGTGGTGGTGACGGGTAGCCATGAAGGCGGCGGCTGGCGTGTGCCGGGTGTGGAATATGACATGACGCCGGAACGCGTCGAACTCCAGGCCAAGATCATTGCGGCGAGCCCGAAATTCATCGTGCTCTTGAAACGACTGGTTGATGTTGCCAAGGCAAATCCGGAAAACCTGCCCGATGATGTGATGGAAATCGCCGGTGAGGCTCAGGCGCTGCTCGCCAATGCCCTGGCGGCCGATTTCAACTAAGCTGCCAATCGGTGCGGTCGAGGCCGCAATTCCGCCACTTGACTTGTACATGCTGCGCGTCACCCCCATAAAGACGGGAGGGCGGCTGCCCCCTTGTCCCGTTTTTCGAGATGTGCCTGATGAGACCTGAAACACCGCGCCCCATCCTCCTTGCCGAATATCAGGCCCCCCATTTTCTGATTGATCAGGTGGCGCTCGATATCACCCTTGACCCCCTGGCAACGCATGTGCACTCACGGCTTGAGATGCGGCCCAATCCGGCCTGCAAGAGCAGGGGAGCGCTGGTTCTCAATGGCGAAAAACTGGTGCTGCATGAAGTTCGCATCAATGGCGAAACACTCAGCGCAAATGCCTATAGCCTCAAGGATGAATATCTGACGATTGCCGATGTGCCTGAAAACCCCTTCACGCTTGAAACCGTGACAAGCTGCGCGCCTGTCGAGAATACGGCCCTGACCGGGCTTTACCTCGCCAGTGATATTTACTGCACGCAATGCGAGGCACAGGGGTTCCGCCGCATCACCTATTATCTGGACCGCCCCGATGTGATGGCTGTGTTCCGCACACGCATTACGGGCGACAAAAGCGCGGTTCCGGTTTTGCTTTCCAATGGCAATCTCGTGGGCTCCGGCGATCTTGCCAATGGCCAGCATTTTGCCGAATGGCATGACCCCTTCCCCAAGCCGGCCTATCTCTTTGCGCTGGTGGCGGGCGATCTCGCCATGGTCGAGGACAAATTCACGACGATGAGCGGACGCGATGTCTGTCTGCGCATTTTTGTCGAGAAGGGCAATGAGGATCGTTGCGCCTATGCCATGGGTGCGCTGCAACGCTCGATGAAGTGGGACGAAGAAGTCTTCGGGCGCGAATATGATCTCGACATATTCATGATCGTTGCCGTCAGCGCCTTCAACATGGGCGCGATGGAGAACAAGGGACTGAATGTCTTCAACGACAAATATATTCTGGCGCGTCCCGACACGGCGACAGACGCCGATTATGGCGCGATCGAAGCCATCATCGCGCATGAATATTTCCACAACTGGACCGGCAATCGCATCACCTGCCGTGACTGGTTTCAGCTTTGCCTGAAAGAGGGCCTGACGGTTTTCCGCGATCAGGCGTTTACTGCCGACATGCGCTCACGGCCCGTGAAGCGCATCAGCGATGTCCGCTTGTTGCGCGCGCATCAGTTTCCCGAAGACAATGGCCCGCTGGCCCATCCGGTGCGACCGGACAGCTATATCGAAATCAATAATTTTTATACGGCGACCGTCTATGAAAAAGGTGCCGAGATCGTGCGCATGATCCATACGCTGGCGGGACCGGAGAAGTTCCGCAAGGGCATGGATCTCTATTTCGAGCGCCATGATGGCGAGGCTGCGACGGTTGAAGATTTTCTCTCGGCGCTGGCTGATGGCACAGGACTCGATCTCACCCAGTTCAAGCGCTGGTATGAGCAAGCGGGCACGCCGGAGCTGATTGCTTCGGGTCACTATGATGCAACCGCCAAAACCTACACGCTCAGTCTCAGCCAGATCACGGCCCCCACACCGGGACAATCGGTGAAGGAGCCTTATCACATTCCGGTTGCCGTTGGTTTGATTGATGCGGCGGGCAAGGACATGCCCTTGCAGCTCCTGGGTGAAGCCACATCGCGCGACACAACGACCGTGCTCAATCTCACGCAGCGCGAACAGAAATTCACTTTCGTCAATGTTGCGAGCCGCCCCGTTCCCTCGCTGCTGCGGAACTTCACGGCACCCGTGAAGCTGACGACCAATCTCAATGAACGCGATTGGGTTTTCCTGATGAGCCATGACAGCGATCCGTTCAATCGCTGGGAAGCGGCGCAACGCTATGCGACGAGCCTGCTGCAAAGCATGGTGGCGAGCCAGCAGGACGGCACTCCCTCGCGCAAGGGAACGGCGCTGGCTGAAATGCTGCATGGTCTGTTGAGCGATCCTGATGTCGATCCGGAATATGCCGCGCAAATGATCCTACTGCCAAGCGAACAAACGATTGCGCAGATCATCGGCAATAATGTGGATGTGGATGCCATTCATGCGGCGCGTGATGCGCTGCGCCTGTCGCTGGCCGAGCAACTGAAAGACACGCTGCTTGCAACCTATCAACGCTTCAGGATTGAAGGGCCTTATCGACCGGAAGCACGCGATGCAGGTTGGCGCGCCCTGCGCAATGGCTGTCTTGCCTATCTCGGCATTCTGCCGGGTTCGGATGGCGAGGCGCTCGTGGTCGAGCATTTTCACAGCGCCACCAACATGACCGATTCCATGGCGGCGCTCGGCATTCTCGCCAATATCGACACACCGGCGCGGCTTGAGGCGCTGGAGCGCTTTTACGATCAGTGGCATGACGATCATCTGGTGATGGATAAATGGCTGATGCTCCAGGCCACATCGGCGCTGCCCGGCACGCTGGGCGAGGTCAAGCGGCTGACGGCGCATCCCGTGTTTACCATGCGAAATCCCAACAAGGTCCGCGCCCTCATCACGAGCTTTGCCAGCGCCAATCAATTGCGCTTTCATGCAGGCGATGGGGCGGGCTATCATTTCATCGCGGACAAGGTGCTGGAACTTGATCAGCTCAATCCGCAGGTTGCCGCCCGGTTGCTTGGTGCGTTCAAGAGCTGGCGGCAGTTTGAACCGAAACGGCAGGCGCTGATGGCTCACGAGCTGACACGCATTGTCGAGACGGAAGGCGTGTCACGAGATGTTTTCGAGATTGCCTCCAAAACGCTCGCCTGACGTTCTGTGCATCTTGTGGTCGGCGGACCAGAGTGAGTCAGAAATGCATCGGTCGGGAAAAAGCGGGGATGGCCTACTGGACAAAGACCGGCCGCTCCCGAATCATCAGGCTGTGAAGGCCGATTCGGCCACCGACATCCCATTGCCTGTATCGACAGCGCCTTTGACCACCGACATTCTTTATCGCAGGACGTTGCCCGATATGAGCGAGGCAAGTGGCGCAGATAGCAAAAACCATAGCTGGCGGGCCGAAAGGCGAACGCTGCTTGACCATCTGTCCTTGCCCATGCCCTGGATTTCTCGCGGCATTGTCGGCCTCTCCGGGCTCGCGCTGGCAGCCCTGAATGCCGGCTTGTATGTGCAGGATGGCCCTTCACGTGCCCTGCTCTTCTCCTCCTTGCTGACAGGCGGCTATCTGGTGCTGGCTTACATGCTGGTGCGACTGCGCGAAAGCAAGCTCGATGCCGATGCGGCGCTGATTGAAAACCAGCAACGCTTCGACATGGCCTTTGCCGGTGCGCGTTGTGGCATTTGGGACTGGGACCTGACCGCCAATCGCGTTTATTGGTCGTCGGCCATGTTCGATATGCTGGGTATGCGCCAACCCTCGCGACGCCTCTCGCCCACTGAAGTGAAGGCACTGACGCATCCCGAGGATCAATCCGCGATTGACGAGATCATGCAGGCGATGTCACGCACGACACGCAGCTATGATGTCTCGTTCCGCCTGCAGCATCAGGAAGGTAGCTGGGTCTGGGTTCACGCCAAGGGTCAGGTTTGGGGCGGCGGGCGCACCGGCAGCGAACGGCTGGTTGGCATTACCATTGACATCACCGAACAGAAACTCGCCGAAGCCCGCGTCAGCGAAGCCAATGAACGGTTGCGCGATGCGATTGAGAGCATTGGTGAGGCTTTCGTACTGTGGGACGACCAGAACCGATTGATCACGGCGAACAGCAAGTTTTCCGAACTCCTCGGACTTGAGGGCGAGCAACTGATGGCTGGCACCGCGCAGGCCGACGTGATGGCGCGGGCTGGCCTTGCCGATCGCTGGCCGCAGAGCCGGGCTGAGGCGGGTGTGAGCGAAATCAATCTGCCCAATGGTCGCTGGCTGCAAATCAGCGAACGACCGACCAAGGATATGGGGCATGTGAATGTCGGCACCGACATCACGGCAATCAAACGTCAGGAAGCGGCATTGACCGACAATAAGGTCGCGCTGGAAAAGACCGTGCGCGACCTCGAAGCCTCGCGCCGCAAATTGCAGGATCAGGCGCGCCAGCTTGTCGATCTCGCCGAAAAATATGCGGCGGAAAAAACCCGCGCCGAAACCGCCAATCGCTCCAAGTCGGAGTTCCTGGCCAATATGAGCCATGAGCTGCGCACGCCGCTCAATGCCATTATCGGCTTTTCGGAAATGATGGAGTCAGGCATTTTCGGGCCGCTCGGTTCACCGAAGTATCAGGAATACACAACCGACATCCGCTCCAGCGGGCAGCATCTGCTCGAACTCATCAATGACATTCTTGATATGTCGAAGATTGAAGCCGGGCGCATGACGCTGGAAATGCAGAATATCGATCTCGCGCCGGTCGTGACGGAATCGCTGCGGCTCGTCTCGGGCCGTGCCGACATTGCCTCGGTGCGCATCCACAACTCGGTCACGAGCCTGCCCGGCATTGATGCCGACAAGCGCGCGATCAAGCAGGTGCTGCTCAACCTGCTCTCGAACGCCATCAAGTTTACGCCGGCCGGTGGCGAGATTTTCGTTGATGCCGAGAACCACAAGGACGGCTTGACCATCAGTGTGCGCGATACCGGCATTGGCATTCCGGCCAGCGCCCTGCCCAAGATTGGCCGCCCCTTCGAGCAGGTCGAAAGCCAGCATTCGAAAAAGCACAAGGGCACCGGCCTCGGCCTTGCCCTGTCGCGCTCGCTGGTTGAAATGCATGGCGGCACGCTGACCATTGCCAGCACTGAAGGTGTTGGCACGACGGTCAGCTTCACGCTGCCGCGCTGAAACTGAAGGGGCAGCACCTGAAAACAAAGGTGCCCATGGGCGCCTTTGTCGTTTCGGCCAATGCGTGAGCGTTTAGAGCTTGATGACATTAGATTGACGCATAGCCGGAGTTTTTGAGGTAATTTGCGCATTCTGCTGGCGGGAAGGCGTCGAGCAATGATCCGATGCGCCGCCAAGTTGCTTCTTGTGTCCGCTCA
>Ga0209066_10001939_pt1 | contig 26377 bp, 29 predicted proteins | sample All_14_2_FD_187198 | JGI IMG/M metagenome (GOLD analysis project Ga0209066, IMG submission 187198) | Freshwater microbial communities in response to fracking from Pennsylvania, USA - Allegheny Zone_MetaG_DW_15 (SPAdes) (version 2) ...
TGGGTACCCTAAGGGGGTGACAATTTACGGGAAAGACCCCTTTCTAAACGACCACCCCCATGATCGAAAATGGAATATGGTACCTACTCTAACGTTCCTTTTTTGCCCCAATTACTTTACGATTTTATCCACCTATAGGGGGTGGGGTATATTTTGTGATATGGGTACCCTAAGGGGTGTTTACTTTCTCGCAAAATCGAGGGGACAGAAGTGGGGGTGGGGATCAAAAAGTGAATATGGTACCTACACCCAGGAACTATTCCTGGAATGGCTATAATATGTATATGAGCAACTACAAAGTCATCCCAGTGAATCAAAGTAACAGTCTAATAGATTCATGGGAGCCACCACTAGTAAAGGATCCTGTGTTATCCATCCTATTAAGATACAGTGGTGGGCGATTGGACTATTTGGAGCAAAGTGTTGCGTCTATTCTTGATGATAATAATGACATTAATCTAGAGTTGATTATAGTAGATGATGGATCTAATAGATGCAGTAACTCCACCACATTCCCAGTAGATGACCGAGTGGGAGTATTGAGGCTACGGGATCAATTGGGTGCATCAGAGGCAAGGAGGCAAGGGATAGCAGTTAGTCGCGGGCAGTATTTGCGGCTACATGATTATGATGATGTATTAGTACCTGGGTGTCTTGGTAGGCAGTTAGGGTTTATGTCACGACATGGGTACAAGGTAAGTTTGACTGACTACTTAGATTATGATGGGATCAATGCCACTAAGCCTGAGTGGGAAGGATGGCACATACATTGGGACCAAAACGCTGATACTTTATATGAGGTAATCAACAGTTTCGAGACGTGGTTATTCGCTGGAGCCACAGTAATGTGGAGCAGAGAATTAGAATCAATTTGCGCGCCTATAGATACATTGAATTCAGAGGACCTATATTGGTTCAGAGGGATAATGTCGCAGATAGGATCGAAGGATATAGGGTTTTATCCTGAAGCTACTTTATGGTATCGAATGTGTGAGACATCGATTAGTAAGGGCGAGGAATTAGAGAGTGATTTCTATCAACAAGCATTTGTGTCTCGAAGTAGAAGTTTTGTGATATCAGCCACTAGTCATGAACTGATGTCGATAACTATTGCAACTAATGATGAAGTAGTGAGACAGGGATTAGGTGGTTTCAGTAATGTTGAATTTAGTTCCCTGGGTAATAGAGATAAATGTGATGTAGTATTTGTAACTAACATTAAAGATATAGATCCAGAGCGGCTATGCATTCTACGTATTTCACCTGACAAAGTAACTGATCAGTTGCTGCTTAGTTTGCCTGAGCAAACTTATGTGTTGATAAATTACTGGCCCATCAACTATGGTAGACAGAGTGATAAGATAATACTCAACTGCATCGGGAATGAGTCACGGTCGCTAATTCGCCCCTATGGGGTAGATTTGGTAGAGAAGCTATATGTATCTGATGCAATGGCTTACGCCTATCAAGTTGATTTAGAAACCCTGAGCACCATTGTAGACGTAGAGTTAGATAAAGATCAAGAATGCAATTGCCGCTATGTACTCAGTAGTCCGGCGGAAGATTTATTAGGATTTTACGCTGTGCTACAACGAGGGCAGATACCTATTACGATACGAGATTACAGGTACAATGACTGGGTTCTCGGGCAATTAAAGTTACCACTTAGTAGTGGGAGAGTCGAAGAGATTAGGGATGCTGTCGAATATGCTTCTAGTAATACGCAATTGTATACATATTGGCGACGATGGGGGCGATTGACTGGAGGAGCATCAATCAACGGATACTATCTACTTAGGGTCATTGAGGGATTACTACATGGTAATCCAATCATAGCGAATCGTAGGGGGTCGATGGTATTTGGTGATAGTGATGCGTTACCGGCAGCTAAGCCAACATTAAACGGGGTTATTTATCGTGAAGGATATTTAGAATCTGGGGAATCTGGGGATCCGTTAATTACATTTGTGGTACGGTGTTATAATTCTAGAGCGGATTATTTGGATCGATGTCTTGAGTCGATTCGCAATCAAGGTTATGAACGTAATGAGTTTGAGATACTAGTAGTAGATGATGGTTCCAAGGAGGCAGTAGAAGTTACTGGGGTTAATTTGGTACGATTACCGTGGAATCACGGGACAATGGGTGCGCGGCTCGCAGGCATCAAGTATGCGACGGGGAAGTATGTGCGGTTTGTAGATTGTGATGATGAGTTAATTGAGGGAAGCATCAAGCCAATGGTGTCGTACATGGAAGCAAAAGGGTTATTGTTTTGTGTCACACCGGCATTAGTGAATGGTGTCGAAGTAGACATGTGTAATTGTCGTGATAAAACTGTCAAGGACAGCATAGTAGGGAATAAGTTTGAAATCGGATATTGTGGGGCGTCGGCGATTTTCCGTAAGGAAGTAAGTTGTGAGCCTGAGTCTGGTGTTGGGAATAAAAAGGGATACCCATATGAGTTTTTACCAATAGATGATGATACGTGGGGGAAGTATGTAGTAGCTAGGTTAGCTAGTGACAAAGTTGGGCATTGGGACAAGCCTACATACAGATACGAAGTAGAGTCAGAGACATCTATTAGTCATGGTGGCAAAGGTATAGATAAGAGGATGTACAGTGATTACGTAATACGTTATGATTACGATTCGTCCAATGAATACTTAGATACATATTTAGAGGAGATACGGGGTCGGAGTCGTCGGAAGTTGGTGTACATTGTAGAGCGGGGGACTGAGCTTGATATTTTGAGGCCACACATCAAGGCGTTGAATCGAGAGTTATTTGATGTAGAGGTAATAAGTGATAGTAATATAGGGACACATTTAGATACTGACAATTGTTTGGCGACATATTGGTACGGAGAGAATGCGAGAGAAATAGGAGGGGTGCCGACGTATTCTTGCAATGGGAATAATGGTACGATAAAGTTACACCCATTCTTTGGTGTAGATATGGGTGAATATCGCAAGTATGCGAATCATAGGGAGTGGATACGGAACAAGTTGGGCTATAATAGTGATGACATAGTAATTGGGTGTAAGGGGATATTAGCTCGGGGGCGAGTGAATGACGGTAAAGTTAATGGGAGGGAAGTGAGGTATTTAGATGTAGATGTATTGAGGGCCAAGAGGCAGCATTACGCTCATTTATTAGCGGGGGTAGACGTGGTGGCTGAGACCTGCGACAATAGTGTATGGGATGCTTTGCCTGCGATAGCAGGGGCCTTGGGGGTGCCGTTGATAAGCAGCAGCATTAATAGTCTTGATTACATAATAAATGGATATACTGGGGTCTATAATAGTAATTATAGTGAAGTATTGAGTGATTTTATTAGTTGGGATAAGAATAAGAGGAAGGCATTTGGGGATTTTGGGCGCGCGGTAGCGACAAGTCGCTACAACATAAGTAAAGTCACGAGAGGGTATGAATTGACTTATATGAAGGTAGTAGATGATTATTTTGAGACTAGCATCACAGGCAACATAGCGCGCTTCAACAAATTAGTGAAGTTGGGGACTAATAGGGCACGATAATAGGGAAGAGAGAAACAATTAGAGAAAAGGACGATATGTTGGGGGAGTTCACGATAATGAATCAACAAGAGCGCTTAAATGAATGCTTAGAATTAGACAGGAGTGGGCGATTTGCGGAGGCAGATGCTCTATTTAGATCTGTAGTAGCAGACATAAAGAATTCAAAGCGTGTCTACAGGATATTACAGCAAGATCGTGAGATAGTGGGCAGTAAACTTAAGCAACTTGAGGAAGCCTATGATCGATTAGATTTGATTGTTGCCAACCCTAAAGCGATAGCTGAGTACGCCAAAGTATTCAGATCGTATTTATCTGCATTACGACAATATATGGAGTGGCTAGATAACCCCCGCATTGATCTTGATGAAGTTGATGGTAACTTGCACACTTATGTATTGAATGATGAAGAGTTAATGCTCAACACTAGTTTTGTGAAGAATTTACTAAATGAGAAGATAGCGGAAGTAATGAAGCAACCTTTAGATTTCAATAGCAACCCCAATCTTGAGGAGGGGCAAGAGAAGATAGAGGAAGAGATCACTAACACATTTGAGTTAATGCAAGAGATGGATAGGGTTGCTAGAGCCTTAGTCACTCATAGTGATGAGGCTCATAGAATAGGTAAAGATAAAGAGTTCAATGATTTCTTTAGGCTTTTATCAAATATGATGATGGGGCTCAAGGGGCAATTGCAGTTCTTTTCGGGGCGGGTGCGATTTATTGGTGAAGAAGTAGATGATGAAGATCCTGATAACTACATTAGAACGTATGAAGGACTAGGTGGGCAGCCCTACACTATGCCTGAGAGTGTCTATAAGTCGATGAGGCAATATGTTGAAAACATATGGGCATTTCTTGAAGAAATAGATGGTTTTGATAGTGAGAAGCAACCGGCTTTATTACCTGAGGTAGATGAGGATATATGGCGGAATTTAGAGCCGCCGGAGAAATAGAATGTATGATATTGAGGCAAGTATTGGCGCGAGTGTCGGGATATTTTTGGCACAAGTCAAGCATGATGCTAATTTGCGACATTTCATTCCCGATTTTGAGGCACAGCTTATCAGTCGCCTACAGCAACGAATAGAGACTTATGGAGATAAGCGAAACATTAACACCTGTATCTACGAAGAATATACTCTTATGGTTCACAAGGCTTATGAGATGTGGCGACAAGCTAACAAGTTATTTGGTGAATATTTAGTTACTGATGACATTTATCAAAGGGCAGTAGATAGCGACAAAGTTATTTACATGCCAATTAACATGGAAGAGATAGATAGTGACTTAAAGGGGTATGTTGGTTGTCATGTTGGGTTCAGAGATGAGTGGGTACCCATACTGATTCGAGATGGGTATTTGAATTGTGAAGAAGCATACATTTACGACATTGATTGTGATGCTGTAGATTTTCCGTTTTACACCTGTGATGATGTTTGTATCATTGATGCGACAGAAACGCCTAGTTCTTACATTTTGTTTTGCGAGGCGAAGTATTTAGTTGATGGGGCCTTACCTAAGCAGATGGTAAATTTATCGGAAACGATCCGTACAGCGGATTATAAGGACGAGGAATCAGATAATGAAAGCTAGACTACAGGAGAAGCTTCAGGCATCTGAACACATGCTAGGGAAGTTACTAGACACTGTACCTGTAAGTATTTTCTGGAAAGACAGGGACTCCATCTATGTTGGATGTAATGCGAAGTGCGCTGCCGACTGTGGTTTAGATTCTCCGGCGAAAATAATTGGTTTAACTGATCATGATTTATCCTGGAAGGCATTTGCGGAAAAATATAGAGCGGATGACATCAAAGTGCTTGAGACTAAAGAGTCTATTCTTGGTTATAATGAGAAGTATTTTGATGCTAGTGGCAGAGAGAGATGGGTGGAAACATCCAAAGTTCCTCTTTTTAATGGCGAGTCTGAGCCCATAGGTATACTTGGTTTATATCGAGACATTACTGAACAGAAGGAACGTGAGAAGCAATTATACGATAATGCCATGGAATTAGAGCGCTCCAACAATACACTAGAGAAGTTCGCATATATTGCGTCACATGATCTTAAGACCCCTGCGCGGCATATTCGGCAATATGCTGAGTTATTAGGGTTAGAGACTAGCAAAGCTACAGATTTGTCTGACAAGGCCAAGCACTATATCGCTTCTATCCAGTCTTCAGCAGCAACGATGATTGACTTAATTGAGAGTATTTTGACTTTTGCGAGAGTGGGACAAGATGATGAGAAGTTCATCAGTGTCAACCTCAATAAATTGATCGCCAATGTATTTGCTCTACTTAAGGAGGCATATGCTCATCACGCATGTAAATTAGAGTTAATGACAGGGGACATTGGTAATGTGTATGGCGACTATACCCTTTTACATCAAGTCTTCACTAATATTGTCGAGAACGCCATTAAGTTTAACATGAGGCAAGATAGAGTTATAGATATTACCTCGGAGATAGAAGGGGATAATTCTCATATCGTTATTCAGGACAATGGGCCGGGAATCCCCCCCGAACATGTGGGGAGAGTATTTGAGCCATTCTATAGATATCATGACAACAATATACCGGGGAGTGGGATAGGATTATCTATTTGTCAGAAGATCATTTCTTATCATAAGGGTAAAATATGGATTGAGACCAATCTAGGGATTGGCACCAAAATGCATATAGTATTACCGAGAGGATAGTTAGGTAGGAAAGATATGAGACTAGTAATCATAGAAGACTCTGTGGAGGACATTGAATTTCTACAATATGCTTTTGGTCAAATACCGGAGGCTGACATAGAGTTGAAGTTTTTCGAGACGGGTCGGGGAGCAATTGAGTATTTCGGGAACGAGACACTGAATCATCCTGATCTTGTAATCCTAGATCTAAGATTACCTGACATTAGTGGTTTTGATGTACTGAAAGCCATCAAAACAAATCACGATACAAAACAAATTCCTGTAGTTATATTTTCGACCTCAAGGCTACAAGACGATATTAGGACATCATATCAACATCATGCGAACTCATACATTCAGAAACCAAATGATTTGAGTACATTGATAAAGACAATCAATGGTGTATATTGTTACTGGGGGCGGGTTGTTTCGTTGGCTAAAGCTCTAGCATAAAGTTAATAGCTTTTGCTAATTCAATTCTTTTGGTTTTCATTTCGCGCGGCAAGTCATCTGAGACACAATCCATAGCTTTTGATGCGTAGTATATACTTGTTTCCAATGAGGCAGCCGTCATTCGATTCTTATCCACGAAATATATAGCACCTGCTTCTGAAATGATACCTTCCATACCATCAAATGGTAACGATGAGATAACAACACAAGGGGTTTGTTTATTTATGGTTGGTATCTTATTCACTATTAATTCAGCCCCAGTTTTACAACAATCCAAGAAATAATCACATAGGATTACGTCATATCTTTTATGTGTTAATTGATTAAGTCCCTCAGAATACGAGTTAGCAAAATCAAGATTCAAGGGATTAGTTGCTTGAGATAACATTTCCTTGATAAGATACAAATCGGCTTGTGTGTCATCTATAACTAGGATATCCACGGATTATATGCCCCCTGCCACCTATATTCATTGTAATGGGACAAAATCCCTATGCTTGACATGGGGGCGTGGGGGTGCTATAATGAGAAAATGGCTAGGAGATACCGATGAGACTACCACCTGAGACAATAGGTGTGCTCAATTTGCAGGCTCAATATGGTAAGCCGCATTGGGATACTTATTTTATGGCAATTGCTGATCTAGTTGCTTCGCGAGCAACCTGCCGCCGTGGTCAAATAGGTTGTGTGCTTACTAAGGACAATCGAATTCTCGCTACGGGTTACAATGGACCATTGATTGGTCATTCAGATTGTGTAGAAAGCGAGGGAATGATTACGGACTCATGTTGTCGCAAAGGTCCTGATGGCGGCTGCATCGAGACGGCTCATGCTGAACAGAACGCAGTAGCATATGCGGCACGGTACGGTGTGAGCCTAACAGGCTGTACGGCTTATTTGTCAGGATATAGTCCTTGTATAAATTGCACAAAACTACTTGTGCAGTGTGGTTGTATTCGTGTTATCTACAACAAGGAGTATCGCGATACTATGCCATTGGACTTCTTAAGAGAAGCTGGTGTTGCGTATGAGCTATATACGGGACCAATTCTTATTTACACTTTTGCGAATAGCTAGAGAGACGTGAATACTTCAATTACAGTAACAGGAGGGTTATGCCTCGGACAAGAAGGGGCTAATAAGGAGACGTATTATGTCCTTACCAATGTCCGAGGAATTCAAAAACATTTGCGACAATGCTTGCATAAGTGCGGAGGATGCTTTTAAGCATGTGGTTAACAATAGCAACATTTCGGAGCGTGCGAAGAAAGCGTTAATTGACGATTTCTGTGCGCTTGTTGATTACATCATAGAGACTCAAAGATTAGGCGTAACAGGTAGAGGATAATGCGACACTAGAGTCGCTAATAAAACAATCAGAAAAGAGATAAGCTATGCTAAGGGGTTATGATTCTATTATCACCATGAAGTTTTCGACCAAGCTCATTGATCAGAGCTACAAGGAAGAGGGCCTCACTGATCTAGAGGTAGCAGACGAGTTGCTTGGTCAACTCGCAAAGATGTTAGAGATGACCGTTACCTTTTCAAAAGGCATGACGCTAACTGACGAGGCTATCATGAGGGATGGTTCAGTTAGTATGACTTCGAAAGTAACTAATGAGGAGGAGCATGTTGTAGAAACAGTTTTTGTTATAGTCTACAACATCGACTATCCTGAGAGCGTTACCGAGGAGCGTCGGCAAGCGATCCTTGATGACATGAACAAGGATATGGAGACTATTGAGTATAAAGTAAGGGTTGAGAAGGCGTTGCGACAAGCAACCGCAGATTGCAACAAAGAACTTGCGAATCAAGTTTTCATTAATTGCTACAAAGTACAATGTGAACTCCAAGCAATCGAGGGATAATAAAGATGGCAGGCAGAAAAGGCGAAGCACTGGTCACAAAGGTAGCGGGCAGTTGGATTGAGGTTATAATCGACAACTGGGATAAGACCGCTAGAATTAAGGTGAATAAGCAGGAAATTCCGCCAGACTTATTTTCACAACTCAGACCAGGAAGCAAGATTAGTTGTAACTACAAAACTGAAGCTAGGCGAGCTAAGGATCTTGAGTTGCAGAATTTTGATTTGATCTCTAAATTTGACACAACTCCTGCCGAGATTACGCATCCGCGCCGGCACTAAAACCGGACCCGCCCTTATAGCTCGATGGTAGCTCGCGCCTTTACCAAAAAAGGTGTTGTTTCAGTTCGATTCTGAATAAGGGTAATAGGAGACACCTCAATTGATACAGAAAACTGACTAGGGGTGCGATATGGACACAGTTCTTCTCCTTAGTCATAAAGATATCTATTGGGAGCCTCACTGTATATTTAGTGATTTGCAAATCGCTATTGATTTTGTAGAGAAGATGCTATCAGGTGAAGTATATTCCCCTATTAAAATGAAGATACAACTTGCTTATCCTACATGGACACTATGCCAACTTGTTGTTGATCCTCAAAAACCAGATAGTTGTGAAGTTGTTGATATCTGCGTATGGGAGTACGACAAGACCGACGGAAGCTATCATCGCAATGATAAAACTTAGGACGGGAACTGTCTGTACAATGCCATGGAGTACCCTAATGTTGGGGTACAACTATGCTGAGCCTTGTTGTTTCTATTCTCCCGATCTAGTCGGAAACTGTCGCACATCTTATGATGGTGATAAGCTCGCAAGTAACTGGTTATGGGATGTGTGGAATTCTAGTAATAGACAAGCGTTGCGAGCCGCATCTGCGATAGATGAAATGGGGTCGCTTTGTGGCTACACATCCAATGGGCGCGATTCTTATTCAAGATGTGATATTCCTGAAAGGGCAGGATCCTTCCATACACTCGATGGTTGTGTTGATGAAAAAGTCATTACTAATTACAAGCACTATCAACAAAGCGTTGCCAACAAAGATAGAATAGTAACTCATTACCCAATCTACCTAGCATTGAATCTTGGGTATGCCTGCAATCTGCATTGTATGACTTGCTTAGAAAATGGCGTTACAGACAAGTATATGCTAGATATTGATGCGATGGGGGAAGCGTTACTAGAATTCTTCCAATATGCTTTGGAAGTTAATCTAGTTGGTGGGGAACCAACAGTAGTTAAGAACTATGAGCAAACCCTTAATCTTTTACGGCAAGTGAATCGTAGATACGTATCCATCATCACTAATGGTTCCAATATCATTAATAAAGTTCTACCCGATCTAGATCTATTTAGGAGTATCTTTATTTCAATGGATGCCTGCACAGCAGAAACCTATGAGATACAAAGATATGGTGGAAAATGGGACAATCTACTTAACAATATTGATGCGTTACTAAGTAGCCGCGCCGATAAAGAGTTTAAGATATATACCGCATTTGTTATAACCAAGATCAATATGCATGAGATAGTGCCCTTTACCCAATGGTGTATTGAACGAGGTATTGACAGCATCTATTTCACTGCGGATGTTTTACGGTCGGCATTGGACCCATTCAAGGATCCTGTTTTAGCTTTTGAAGTTCAAGAACGATTAGAAGTTGCTATACAATTGTGCGCTAATACGGGAACGAATCTTAGGAATGCCACTCCTAGCTTAGAGTCTCTAAGGTATCCATGTTAAAGCAACTTACCAAACAACCGATTTGCGCTACACCATGGAATACGCTAGGTATTCGTAACGACTATGCTGCAACATGTTGCTATCACACAACGGATTTCCTACCTAAAGGCGTAGTTGCCTTTAGTAATGATGATAAAGAACAAGGAAATTGGTTGTGGGACATTTGGAATGCGCCCGCGATGCAAGATTTGAGACGAGCTTGTATTGATCAAGACTTATATGAGATGTGCGGTTGGTCACTCGATCCCACCAAGAATTCGGCAACCTGTAGCAGCTTATGCCGGATGTCGAATTTTCCATTTTATCTACTCGAAGACGCGGACGACATCACTAGGCTTAATTACGAGCAATATCTCAAGAGTTTTGCTAATCATGAATTGGTGGTTTCTCATTATCCCTTGGCGATGAGTTTATTAATTGGTTTCAAGTGCAATCTAAAGTGTCCGACGTGCGTACAAAGCCCATCTTATGAACAATTCAAAGAATATGCCATAGATTTATCATGGCGGCGCGACAGCTTGCTGGATTTTATGCGACATACAAGTGAATTGAACTTAATCGGTGGCGAACCTACAATTATACCAATCTATGATGAAATTATTGCTCTAGGATATCAGGTTAACAGGAAGATCTTTAGTATTACTAGTAACGCTACACATAACATAGACAAGATTATCCCTCATATCTCGTTATTCAGGGGCTTAGTCCTCTCCATTGACGGATGCAGCCAAGAGACATATGAAGTGCAGCGATACGGAAGTAAGTGGAGTAACTTACTTAAGAATATGGAGGCACTGAAAGACGCAAAAGCAAATTCAAAATTCAGCACAACTATTTCCTTTGTAATAACCAAAGTAAACTGTCATGAAGTAGTGGATTTTGTTCGTTTTGCTAAAGACTATGGGGCTGATAGAGTTGTTTACTGGGAAGTTAGAGAAAATGAGCCATTCAACCCATTTTCCTCTATTGATACGAGGGATACATTGCTGAAAGACCTTAGAAGGGCACAAGAACTAGCTCTAGCCAATGGAATGACGGTACGCATATCGACTAAAGCCATTAATGAGTAGTTATGGTATAATAGGAGTGGAGATCCAACATGTTTTATCGCATAGATTTGGAACAGATTGAATATTTCATTGAATACTACATGATGCCGGGTTGGTCTACACAAAAAGAGCGATGGGGGCTATATCATTATGCTTCTAAGCTAGAAAATGGCAAAATAGTTGAGCTAGGAACCTTTGGAGGGAGAAGCGCACTGGTTCTTGCCGCGCCGGGGACCAGTCGAATATGGACAATTGACTCAAATACGCTTGTAGATCACGAGCATTATCGGCAAAGTGGTACAAGTCGAATTGAAATAGCAATTAGTTCGTGGATGAAAGTAGGGGTAATGAATCGAATTATCCCTATTACAGCATATGTAGAACATGCTGTGGACTTGGTACCGGATGAGATTGATCTATTATTCATTGATGCGGGGCATACATATCAGGAGGTTTTGGATAATCTAAGAGCTTATTGCCCCAAATTAAAGCTTGATGGCAAATTATTACTGCATGATTTTAGTATAGAAGAAGAACAATGGGGGGTTCGGGAAGCTTTTGGGGACTTTTGCAGGGAAGCAAATGAGTTTTCGTGGATAATTGAAGACACTTTCGACACATTAGCTTGCATTAGTAAGACAAAAGCAGCCGATAAGTATAAAGTAATAGCGAGCAAGAGGACTCCATGAACTATTTTGCCGTAAAATCCGATTCAAACAATGATCAAAGATACATTATTTGTGATCAATACCATAGAAGTCAGCGAACGATTATCAGAAAGAATAGAAATAAAGCCTTTGAAGCGAAGTTAGGTAAAGAAATTGATATATCTGATGTGATAGATGACAATAATCTACTTAGCGATAAGCCTTTCATGGGACAGGCGACACAAATATATGCATTGCCCATACAAATTCCTGATGAAGAAGAAGTAAAAAACACAGTTGCAGCATTGGTTGAAGAAGGTACTTTAGTAAAATTGTCGCCGCCAGTCAAGTCCGAACCCCTCCTACAGACTTATGGTACGCTTGATTTCATTGTAGTCACTAAATTATCCAACTTACAACTGCTTTGTTCTTGTTTAGAGGCAATTGTAGCCAACAATTACAGTCAAGCCAGCTATTATTTGGTAGTGAATAATAACAACAACCAAGATATTTCGCGAATAATAGATAGATGTGCTAAAATTGGCTTCAAAGTTATTGTATCGGACGACAATGAACAGGGTGCCATTAACCGAAACCTCATACTTAAGCAAAGTGAGGCAGATTATGTTGCATGTATCGATGATGACTGCATAATACCCAAGAATTGGGTAGAAACGCTACTACCAATATTGCAAAGAGGCATGATAGATGCAATTGGAGCAGCATCATACCTTATGGATGGGTCAGTAGATCATATCGGAGCCTATTTATCAACCGATTTTACCCCATCTCATTGCAAGAACTATATTGAGTGGAAGAATGCAAAGAAAAAGTACATACCATTCAATAATATAGTTATCAGGACAGCTTGTTTGCAAGATATTGGTGTTTTGGATGAGCAATTCGCACCTGCTCTGTTTGAAGATGCTGATTTATGCTTTCGACTCACATATCAAGGATATAGTTTAGATATTTGTACTGATATCAAAGTTCATCATCACCGACACACCACTACAGGTGATAGATTATCTGATCTTTACCTCAAGAATAAGACTATCTTTACTAAAAAGTGGGGAGAGAGACTTAGTGATAAGATTATTCCTGTTAATTCTGAAGCGATCCAAGAAAAAGTCCGCATGAACTTTGATGTACAAGGAAATGAAGAAATCGTGAACATAATAGACACCCCTGTTTATGATAAGGGACACAATATCGTAAAAGTTGGCTCGACCGATAGTATTGGCGTAGTAGTTACTTGCCACGAACGATATTTAGTCTTATTGAGGGAGTGCTTAAACAGTATTGACAACCAAACCTTAACTCCTTGCGAAAAGACACTTGTATTGGATAGTTGCGAGCCCCCGGCATGGCTAGCAAGCAAGAATTATAGTCATTGGAAGATTTTAAGAGGCGATTGGAAGCATCCCGCCCCTGGTCGTAACTTAGGATGGCGACAAAGCGCATGTGATTGGTTAGTTTTCTTTGACGCCGACAATATCATGCCACCGGATTACATTGAGAAATATTCAAAAGAGATCGGTGAGGGTATCGGATTCATATATTCCAATATTCTCTATGTTGATGAAAAGCTACGTGTCAATCGTTTGAAACGTTTCCCTGATTATGACTATTGGGAATTACGCCGAGAGAACTACATTGATACTTCTTCCTGTTGGAACCGAGAAGCTATCGCTCAAGCTGATGGTTTTCCTTTCACTAATGGATTGGACGATAAGGCCATTGCTTTAGAGATCACAAGGCTAGGCTGGCGAGGATTGCATTCAAAGGGCTCGCCTGTTATCATGAGAGAACACGACTTAGGGCGGCGCAGCGTCGTGCAAGCCCACAGCAAAACCATTGACGCAGGTACAAACTGGGACATTCGGACCCATGGGCTCTTGTCTCTCTTGGCGGGGCGGCGCGGCACTATAGATTACTGGCTTGATTGGGTCAATAATGCTAATTTGCCTCCTAAGACCAATCTTCATGTTATTGATAACAGTAGTGATCCGTCATTCACAAAATATGTGCAAGACCGCCTCAGTAATCGTTTCTTAGAGATTGACTATCAACTAGTTAATGAACATTTCGACAATAAGTTACCACCCAAGCAACTATTCGAGCAAAGACACAAATGGATTGCCTCGCTATATAGTAATCTATTTAATCGTGCCACTGAAGATATGTTGATTACATTTGAAGATGATATGCAGCCACCTCTAGATGCTTTAATCGCATTGAATTCAGGCTTCTATGATGGTTGTACACTAGGTGCCAATGGCGCACTTTATGCTTTACCCGAACAACCTGAGATGGCTTGTTGTTCCGCTTGTTTCTCAAACTGGCTAGGACAGATACCAATAAGCGCCATTCTGGAAAGACCAACTAGATACAAGGTAGGATTCATTGGTGGTGGACTTACAATGTATGCGGGTTGGGCGATAGAGAAGACCAACAGTAGAAATATTGATGTTTTGATCAATAACACATACAAATTAGGGTGGGATGCATGGTTAAGTAAGCAACTCATAGAAGGTGGATACGATATAACATTAGATGGTAGAGTATTTTGCGAGCATCACATCCATGGGATACCCCGCAAGAATAATACTCCTTCTTAGAGAAAACCAGTGACAAGGAGATAGTACAATGACAGAACAGGAATTCAATGCTAAGGTATTAGAGAAATTCCCAGCAGATCGTAATTGGTTTGATGACTATACCGTTGAAAATGGAGCGGTGGTCATTGGAAATAAGACCCAATATGTAGTAAGTACATTGGAAGGGCTCATCAAAAGCGTTGTCGCTAATCAGACACTAGCCGTAATGGATGCTGGTAGTGGCTTGCTCGCAACCCAATGCAAAACATTCGGCGCATCCGAAGTGACCGCAATGGCAGCCGATGCTGTAGAAGAGGAATTGTGTAAAGAGCTAGCTACCCTAACTAATGTCCCACTAACAGTAGTTGCACAAAAAGTGCTAGTATTTGATGGTGACAATGTTTTGGTAGATCAAGATTATGCTGAAGGCTTCGACTACATGTATATTCAAGGGTCCATGTATTGGAAGTATTGGAATATGGTAAAGGATTTTGATATCCTATTCGAAGGCTTCTCTTACTTCGTAAAGAAGGGATTGTTCTTTGATTTCAATAGAGATCCCAACACCAATCCACTATACAGTGTTGAGAATCTAATAGTATCATTATCTAAGATTTTCGAGCATGTGCTAATCGTGGGGAATACCGCTTTAGCTTTCAGCAAGAAAATCGTATAGTCTCAATGAGACACTAAACAATCAAAGAATCGTAAGGAGACATCAATGCAAGTCACCGTAGAAAAGGATGTCCTTAACTTTAAGGATGTCCTGAGTATTAACTTCCAAAGAACGTTACGAATTCCTGACAATGACGATAACCATAGTCTTCCACCTGGGATGGGGACTTTTCCAATCTTTAGGGTGGAAGACTATGCTGACACAGTACCTTCGCACTGGCTTGGGCAGGGCGGCGTCTTTATCCCGATGTATCAACGAGAAGCGCTGTGGATTTCTTTCCAAGCAAAGCAAGCCTCAGCGGTTAAAGTTGCAGCGGGTATGATTAATGCTGTATCTGGTAAGACTTGGAACGATGCTCTTCTAGATCAAGAACAAGATTACTTAGCCGTACCACCGCAGCCGTGGCTTGACGGCTTCAACACAGGGAATGGTATTATTCGGCAGTTTGTTGCTACTCCTTTGGGGCAAGGACAGACTGTTGAAGGGCAAGTGACGGGGGAAGAGAAGTTCGGCGGGCTTCAAATCAAGGTATTTGCGTCTAAGAACCCAACGCCAATTCGCCCTCGCATTAGTACGTTTGTGAATAATGCTATTCCATCCCTCTATAGTTCACTGCATACCCCATCATGGGGCGCAACCTCCATGTCGATGAATGCTCCTACAAGCTATGCCTGTTGTGACGCACCCGTATCTAAGGGTTTCGCAAGCAAAGGGATGTCATTACGAGGCGCGGTCGAAATGGGAATGGCTGCTGGTGGTAAGATGACGCAAGACATTTCCCCCGATACCCATGGTTATGACACTTGGAGTCAGGACAATACTGGTAGGGTTTTTGTCCATATTGTCAACAGTGAGATGTTTAAGCAAATCACAGGAAAAGAACCGCCGGCTTCACCCATTACCGCAGAAACATATACCCGAAGGGGTTGGAAGTGGTTTAGCTACTACAACGAGCATGGCGATATTGCACCATCAACTGTACTTGCGGGTGTTAAGTCGCTTGCCGAACTTGAAGACAACCCTGATCCATCCCTAAAAGTCCCAAGCGTACAAATACAGAATATCTCCTCCAATAAGGTTAGCCATGGCATCTGGACCTAACCGATGAGCTTGACTTGCGCCCGCGAAGGTGCTATCATTAAGGTAGACCGACGCGGGCGTAGCCACAAATATCAGCTTCAGGAGTTACGCAATGAAACTTCAAGACGATCTTGATAACTATCGACACCATTTAGAACAAATACAAAGCTCCAACAGTGTCATTAAGATTACAGAACAGATCTTAGCCAAGACCTTTCGTAATCTACAGGAGTTATGGTGGGAAACTTACGCCGATCAATTCAACGAACCCGATCAGTGTTTCTTGCCATATTTCAAGTATAGCCTAGAAGATAATGCCATCCTCATAGAATACCTCTTGATAACTGATCGTCCAATGAGCGCCATTAGAGAAACAGACATTATTCGAGGTGACGATAATCTATATCCTCAAAGTGATGGACTGTGGTGGTCCGAATATGCCTACTATAGTCATGGCGATGATACTATTCAACAAGTCCATCCCTCATTCACAATAGGGCAATTAATGGAATTCTGTGATAAACATAGTAAGGAACTTGGTGTAGAAATTCGCATCGTGCATAAGCAATGCCCCAAAGAATTCCAGCGCACCTTGTTTTAATGTAGCCCACCAGTAACCTATTTGTAACCTTTAGGAAACACAAGTTACCTCAGCAACTTGGTATATAGACACCAAGGAGAACAAAGATGCCTAGTACCCTAACTTTCGTAGGATGTGGATCTGCTTTTAATACGCAAGATTTACAAAACAACATACTCGTAACATCTATGAGTAACAAGAAGATGTTGATTGACTGCGGCTCCTTTATTCAATTTGGATTAGAACCCCTTGGTATCGATAGTGGCAACCTCTTGAACAACATCGATGCTATCTATATCTCTCACGCACATGCGGATCATATTGGAGGACTCGAATGGGTGGCCTTCACATCGTACTTTACGCTACTTGGTACAGCCCGGCACTTAAAAGCTACTACGCAACCGGATTTGGACATTGATCAATACGTTAAGGATCATAGAATTAAGCTATTCATTGTAGAAGATATGGTTGATTCACTTTGGAATAATAGTCTTAGTGGTGGCTTAAAGTCAATCCAAGGAAAAGTGTGTAGCTTTAGCACCTATTTTGATATTCATCCCGTTGCCAAAAACAAGGCATTTTGCTGGAAAGAATTTGAATTCCAACCCATTCAAACCATTCATGTTAGAGATGCTTATGCTATTGTTCCCTCATATGGGTTGCTCATTAAAACTGGTAAGAACAAGCACACGACTTTCATTACAACTGATACTCAATATAGTCCTGAGGATCTGCCGGATTTCTACCGTATTGCAGATCAAATCTTTCATGATTGCGAAGTTGCCAAATTTGAGTCGGGTGTTCATGCCCCCTATAGTAAATTGAAGAATTTGCCCGAAGAATACAAAGCTAAAATGTGGCTTTGCCACTATCAGATCGGGGCTCGGGAGGCAGTCAACCCTGTGGAGGACGGCTTCCGAGGCTTTGTAACTAAGGGGCAGTCCTTCCCCTTGTAGGGGGTTCCATGAAGGCTATATGAACCGTTATGAACCCCTCAGGACTTGACATCGCCATAGGGAGTATGGTATCATAAAGATATGAGCAACACAAAGCTCATACGGAGAACACAAATGAAGAGTCTGATGTTTGTTTCCAGTAGGGGGGAAATCAAAGACATCTCACTAGAACTTGCAGATAATGGACAATATGAACTTAACTCTCAAAAAGAGATATATCGAATTTGCGCCAATAATATTGATGCCATGTATCCCGGCCTACTGAATAGAGACGATCTAATCAAAGCCGAGCTACAACGAGTATTAGGGACCGACTTTTCACTTCGCCACTTTTTGTCAATCAATGAAATTGAAGCTGCGTGCATAGTTAAACGCTAGAGATAGCTTGCCCTCATAGCTTAATGGATAGAGTGAAAGTTTCCTAAACTTTTGGTCTGGGTTCGATTCCCAGTGAGGGTAATTAGTGCATCATAGATTAGGAAAAACAATGAACGACCCAATTATTCAATCGCTTGCAGACCTGGATTTTTACAAAGTTTCGATGGCATACCTTGTATGGAAAAAGCACAAGAATGTACAAGTAGCCTATAGCTTCAAGAATCGGACCAAAGGCATTGACCTCAAGAAGCACATCAATCAATTTGAACTGATTGAAGAGGTTTCTCATGTTATGTCGTTGCGCTTTACGGATACAGAGATTGCCTATCTTCGAAGTCGAAACTTGTTCTGTGAAGAGTTCCTGACTGATCTTAAGGCGTTACAACTGCCGCCAATTGATCTCGTATGGCATAGCGACAAGGACTTCGATTTCATCATTAAGGGTAGTTGGTGGGAGACGATTTGGTGGGAGACGCTTCTTCTGTCTATCGTCAATGAACTGTATGCTCGCAGTTGTGGTGTTCATCCCGAGAAGACGCCGATTATCAAGAAGGTGGAAGAACGGTTGCGGCCCAAGATTGAAGGAATCCTTGAGAATCCTTGGATCCGGTTCGCAGAGTTTGGTACGCGCCGCCGAGCTTCGGCATCGATTCAAGACATGATCGTCTGGATCATGAAGAATAAGTGCCCCGATAATATCATCGGTACATCCAATGTGAAGTTGGCCCAAAAGTATGACTTAGCGCCTATTGGAACCATGGCGCACGAACTCTTTATGGCTTATAGTGGCATTTATCAGGACGATCCTGATATTGGCCTTGTAGGAAGCCACAATAAGGTTCTGCGAGATTGGACTGATCTGTATAGGGGTGAGCTTAGCATTGCACTCAATGACACCTATGGTAGTGACTTCTTCTGGCGCGATCTACGATCCGAGCAAGCATTAGTCTGGAAGGGGTGGCGCGAAGATAGTGGCAATCCATTCATACGGATTCCGCAAGCGATTAATGCTTTGCGCGCCAAAGGGGCAGATCCCAAGACTAAAACCTGCGTGCCATCTGATAGTCTTAACCTACGACTAATCATAGCTCTTGGCAATGCCTATCTACAAGAACTTGGCGGTATGGTTTTCGGATGGGGCACCGACCTTACTTTCGATATTGAAGATGTTCAGACTATCTCCATCGTAATCAAAATCACCGAAGCCAGTGGTTACGAGGTAGCCAAACTCTCCAACAACATCGAAAAGGCCAATGGCGCTCAAGTTGCAATCGACAAAGCCGTTAAAGCCTTTCAATACAATTGTAATTATCGTGAAGTTTGCCGGAGTTAAGGAATACAATAATGAAGTGGCTCAAATTGGGTCTAACCAACACCAATCCAACGGTTGGCGCAGTCAAGACGAACCCGAAGAAGTTGCTAGAAGAATTTCACAAGTATGATGAGGCTAAGTGTCACATCGTAGTTGCCCCTGAATCTTGCCTCCTCGGATATAGCCCTGAGGATCTAGTGACCTTTAATAGCGTCCTGGAACAACAACACTATTGGATCGATCAAATCAGAAGAGACCTACCCAAAAACAATACCTACTATATCTTTGGAGCCAACGTTAATCACAACGGTTTGGCTTACAATGTAGCTGTTGTAATTCGTAATCAACAGATTGTCGGTATTGTACCTAAACATTACTTGCCGACATATGGTGTATTTGATGAGGGGCGAGTGTTTACTAAGGCACCTGCCACCCTAGAGGAGTTTAGTTGCAAGTATTTTGCTTCTATCCCATTTGGTGTGTGTGTCTTTGATACCGGAGCCTTTAAGTTCGCAGTTGATATTTGCGAAGATGGCTGGGTTTCCTCTAATGAGAAGATCTATGCGGGCGCGGAACTGATTATTAACTGTTCCGCTTCACCTTATCGCCGGAACATCTATGAAACCCGGAAGCGAATGTTGGCGACAAGATCCGCTGATGGTGAAGTCACTATCGCCTATATCAATCAGTTCGGTGGCAACGATGCCTTGGTCTATGACGGTGGCGGCTTTGTTTATCAAAATGGCAATCTGATCCATGAATTACCTCGTTTTGAACAGGTTAGTGCAATTCTAGATATTGATCTAGAAAGAACCAATCTTGCGCGACGGCTTAATACTACTTGGCGAACTAATCGGGAAGAGAATCCTAGCCGTATCCCTGTTATTCAAGCCTATTCATCCTCTGCCATGATGGTGAATGGCAAGAGTGTCTGTAGTGAAACTGCTCAACTAGAGAAGCAACAGTCTTGTCACTCTTTCTCTGAAGCAAATAGTGAGCTACGCTCTCTTTGTCAGGGGTTACATGACTACTACGAGAAAAGTGGATGTTTTGAGAAGTATCTAGTTGCCTTGAGCGGTGGTTATGATTCTGTGTTCGCGACCTTAATTGTAGCAGCAATGTTGAAGCTAACAGGGCAATCGATGGACAAACTAGTCTGTGTGAGTATGCCTTCTAAATTCAACAGCGACAAAACCCAGAACATCTCCAGGGAACTATGTCAAGCCCTTGGTGTGAGACTCCTAGAGCGCCCCATTGAAGACGCTGTGCGAATGTTCTCGGAAACAATCTATGTCTCAGACAAAGAAGTTGATGGGGTTACTCACCAGAATCTACAGCCGCGTATTCGATCTCTGATTATGTGGCAGTTATCGAATCAGTTCAAAGGACTCTGGGTACAAACTGGAAATAAAACTGAGCGCGCCGCAGGTTACTTCACAATTGGTGGCGATAGCGAAGGCAGCTACTCTATCACTGGTGATCTAGATAAGACTAGAATCATTGAATTCTTGCATGAGTTCCACAATTTCCCGTTTGGTTTGGACGGCATCCCTGAGGACGCTATTACGCTTGTGATCGGCAAGATGCTATTCGGTACCGTGCCAAGTGCTGAACTAGCGGAGGGTCAAAGTGATGAACGAGACCTAATGCCCTTCGTGATGCAAGATATGATGATTGATCTAGTCGCCAATAAAAGAATGAATGCATGGGAAGCATATCACTATATTGCTGCTACGGAGTACGAGACAATCACCAATATGGTAGCCTATGAACCTGGAAAGCTCAAGATCTGGGTCTGTGATTGGATGCGTCGATTCATCAGGAACATTTGGAAGTGGGAACAACTTTGCCCGAGTGTACATGTTGATGATTCCGATCTAGACAGAACTCGTGCTTTGAGACTCCCAATCGTCCAATCGCTAGAATGGACTGGTATTGATGAATTGCTAGAAAATGAGACCCTAACTCTATAAAGAGGGAATAAGGTCAAATGATCAGAAGTAAGTATAACCAACTTGAGCAATAAGGAGTTTGAATATCATGCCAAAAGCTGAAAAGCCTGAAAACGTAGAAGAAGTAGCTACTAAACCAAAGCGTGTACCACGCACCAAAACACCAGTGGAAGCAGTAGAGGTATCTCCTGTTGTTGAACCTGTTGTTGAAGAAGTGGCTGAACCCGTGGTTGAAGAAGCAGCGGTTGAACCTGTGGTTGAAGAAGTAGTGGTTGAACCTGTGGTTGAAGAAGTAGTGGTTGAACCTGTCGTTGAACCTGTAGCCGAAGTCAAAGTTGCAACTGTTGAAGTAGCAGCTAAGAAAAGGGCCACAGTAGCTGGACGAGCCGTAGTGCAAGATGAAGCTGGCAGGACAATCGAAGTTGTTGAGGACGCCGAGTTATCATTTGACGCAGTAAAGAGTGGTTTCCCCGCATCAGGGCATGGTAAGTATAAGCTTATGAAGGGCGACCTAACTCTATTCCATGATGGTAATTACTGGCTAGAAATTGCCGCTCATGATCTTCGCATTGAACTAGTAGCTGAGGGCGGCAAGATCGAGTTCCGCCATCACGAAAAGTAAGCCAACCCAAAGTTAGAAACAAGGATAACGGCTGAGTTGCGCAGGCTATTCAGCCGTTCTTCTATATAGGACCCCCAATGAAAAACAAAGTACCCGATCTCGTACCTATTTGTCGTTTGATTTGTCACCTGCTTGGAAAACAACAAGAAGGATATCATTCTATTTGTGGATTGATACATAAAACAGGCCACCATATTTATGTTGATGAGATAATTAGCATCGTTGCGGATGATGAAGACTTCTCATTAGAAGTCAGAAAACTTGATGATGGCAACCCCGTAATATGTGTTGACACCAAGGGTGAATGTTATCGCTGGCATGGCGAAGCATATCAAATTGCTGAGCATTGTTTGGATGTGGCTATCAAAGCAATTAACTCCGCTATGGCTAATGAAAATACTACTTTGCGAGAATTTGCGTCTAAGACACAAGGATAAGATAATGGAACTGATGACACCTGTACCGCATACGATTTATGGTAGGCACTTGATGGATGATGCTACCATTGATCAATTTCTAACTGCTTGCAGTATCCCTCCTGCCATTCGTGGCGCACAGATGCCAGATGGACATGTGGGCTATGGATTGCCTATTGGTGGGGTGCTTGCGACACGTAATGACATCATTCCTTATGCGATTGGAGTCGATATTTCGTGCGGTATGAGAATTACGCTCTTCAAGGATCCCGTAGATTTGATAGAGATACCATTACGACAGAATCCTTTGCGTAGAGCCTTAAAAGAACAGACAGCTTTTGGTGTCGGGGCTCATTTTAAGGGAGACCAATTAAGAACTCATGCCGTAATGGATGATGACGCCTGGGATCATTACCTCCTCAAGACATTAAGACCTAAAGCCTTAGAGCAACTTGGCACCAGTGGGACTGGTAATCATTTTGCCGAATTTGGTATCGTAGAAACAGACGGTATCAAGGAACTTAATGTTGGTAAGGGATCTTACTTGGCGCTACTATCACACAGTGGAAGTAGAAATCTTGGGTACATGATCGCCAATCATTTCACCAAGATCGCTATAGAGAAGTGTGAGCTTCCCGACAAGGCCAAGAACCTAGCATATCTTTCCTTAGATTCAGACGATGGGCAATCCTATTGGGATTGTATGAATCTTGCAGGTAGATATGCGGCGGCGAATCACGAACTCATCCACAAGCATATTGCGGAAGCGGCAGGCTTGAGGCCAATTGCTCATATAGAAAACCATCACAACTTTGCATGGTTGGAAGAATATGATGGCGAGCAATTAGTTGTGCATCGTAAGGGCGCAACCCCTGCGGGCAGGGGAATTTTAGGCGTGATTCCTGGTAGCATGGCAGACTGGACCTATCTAGTAAGAGGCATGGGCGTAGAAGCTTCTTTGAATTCTGCTAGCCATGGTGCTGGTCGATTGCTATCACGTTCACAAGCCAATAAAACCCTAACTGTTGAAGATCGCAAGGAACAACTTGAAAAGTGGAAGGTTGACCTGATTAGCGCAGGGATTGACGAAAGCCCTCAAGTGTATAAGAATCTTGACGATGTAATGGATGCACAAGAAGATCTTATAGAGAAAATCGGTCGTTTTAAGCCGCGCATCGTTATGATGGCAGCGGGTGGTCGCGCCGAGGACTAAAGGAGAACTGAGATGGCAGAGAAAGAGCAAGAAGTAATGTTCGTTGGTGGTACACAGGATTTTGACGAGCGCACAGGTGAGTTTCGCGCGCCCGCGCCACCTCAACGAGAAGTCAAGGGGATGTACAAGCATGGGGAAAAAGATGAGCCTGAGGATAAGCCCGAAAAGACCGAGGAATAAGCTGGTCGTCGATTCGACAAGAGTCAACAGATCCTACGGCAGCTTTTTCTCTTGTCGGCATCTGACTATCAAGAACCTCCTAGAAATGGAACGAGCATTCTTTGGTAGAAACCTAGATATGTTAATCTTTTCAAGCTGAAAAGGCAACGCGGACAGGAGAGATAGATTCTCCTGCCCGCGTTACTTATTTGTGGTATAAATACAACATGGTATTTGGCTGGAATGAAAATGGCGAAAAAGTCATCATCGACGCACACGCTCAAAAGTTTGAGGGTATTACTCTTGCATATCGGGACTTGGATACATTGCAGCTAGAACTAAGGAGTCTGGAGAGGATGGAATTTAGAGGATGTTCCATAAAGAATGCCAGCTTCATTGATTCATCATTACAAAGAGCTATCTTTACATGTTGTGATCTCAAGGGTACAGACTTCAGTGGTTGCAGGTTAGATAAGGCCCGGTTCTGGTGGTGTCACCTTGAAGGATGTATCTTTGATGGAGCAGATCTTAGTGGCGTAGATTTTAGCTGTAGTCACTTAGATGGAATAGACTTTCAAAAAAGCACGTACAACGAATTCACTGTCTTCCCCAGTAATATCATAACGAGGTATCAACTCTAACGAGTTCCATAAGGTTTGACTGCTGTTGATGTAGTTGGCTCCACATTTCCTGAGCCATACTTCTATATGATATATGCCCCTGTTTACGAGATCTCAGTTCAATGAAGTGAGCCACTTCTCTTAGATTCCACTGAAATAGCACCCTTTTATTGTATGCCATAGGTAGGCAATATTGTGCTATGATTGGCAATCCAGCAGCAATCATTTCCTGGGCTAAAACTCCTGCTTCTAACATTAATTCGTGGTACGTTGCTTTTTCGGCTTCATCAAATAGCTCGAACCCATATGGCTCAACATAACCATAACTAGGATTCAAGGGTTTATCCAATTGTGTTGACATTCTATGGCGTTGAATATCTCTGAATGCACCATAATCTATAACAATTTCCGACAGACATTGTGCGGCCTCGAATTCCCTTGGGAGCGCATCATGTTGTCCACGGTCTTTGATGTGCTCTCCAATGATTCTCATCATCTCATTCTCATCATTTAATGCCTCAAGTTCAGATAAAGAGCAATCGGTCTTCTTGTAAAGAATTGCATAGGCAATATCTTTGATTGGATCCCCGGTGAATATATGTCGGCTCTGAACCTGCACCGGGGATGCCTGTAGTCCACCAATATCTATAGCTGATTCTTGAAGATATCGGTTTTCGGAAGCATACTTGATCAGGGTCGGACATATCGTTACGGCCTGAGCCTTAATGTCCTCACCAAGCTTTCTAATTTCCGCTAGGGGGTGCGACAGCAATTTCTGTAACATGTGCTCCAAGGCCCGCGCGTTAATTGTTAGACCTAAGTTAGTAAGCGCCGCCGTGGGAAGAATGTACCGCGCCACATCGCAAGCCTTACCTTTAATCATGGTATTATAGGCGTTGCTACTTTGCTTTTCATTTCTGGGAATATCTAAGCGAAACTTCTGTTCTAATGTATCGACTACCTGATTGTATGACGCCATTAGTTTCATCATCAATGCATGATATCTAACTTCAAATTGCGTTCCTAATAATTCAGGTGCTTTATAGTAACTGTCAGCATCAAATACGACATATCGCGTAGATTTCTCTGTATATGATGCTAGTCGATTATCTTCTATGACCTTAGTTGCCAATATCGATACATTCTCAATGCCTATATTTAGAACAGCATGTTCTGCTACCGAGCCATGCCCATACCCTACCACCCACTTTTCATGAAACGCTGCGGCTGTAGCTTGTAGCTCCTGGGGAATTTCATCTGAGACAGACGGTATGTAATCAGCGTTGCTTTGCAGCATTTCCAGCAAAATGTCTTTGAGGCTTTTACTGCTTCGGCTATAGTAGGCGAACAATACGGCGCGGACCTCTTGCGGCAAGTTCTGTAGGCAGAACACATTGCTGTCAGGCGTTGAGATATATTTGGCGAGTAGCTGTTCAGTTGTCATACTGGTAGTATAGCTCAAAATTCAGAGTGCGTCAAGCTAGAGTGCGAGTCCTATTTCGTTCACCCTTAAATATAGCGGTTAGTAGATCAATAGAAACTATTGTAAGTAGATCTATTAGAGTGTAGGGGTGGGAGCAGGAGCAGGAACGAAGGCGATATCATAAACCTCTTCTATTGTTTTCTTGGTTTCTTCTAGAATATTCAATTCAGGACAATGTTTTTCAATATAGTTGAGATCGCTGTTGAGTCTTGCTATTAACATGATCATATCGGGTGTAATCCCTAATTCTTTCATTAATACTACGACATTGTTTAATCTATATCGCGCCTGTACTGTTGGTGACATTTTATTCTCCTATTTGTGTATAGAGTGCTTCAATATCAGGATTAGTC
>Ga0209066_10001941_pt1 | contig 26365 bp, 14 predicted proteins | sample All_14_2_FD_187198 | JGI IMG/M metagenome (GOLD analysis project Ga0209066, IMG submission 187198) | Freshwater microbial communities in response to fracking from Pennsylvania, USA - Allegheny Zone_MetaG_DW_15 (SPAdes) (version 2) ...
CGCCCAGGCCGGTATCGTTGCCCAGCACGCTGATGGTTACAGATCCATCCTCGTTGGTGGTTGCGGTATCGTTGTTAGCCACAGGTGTGTCGTTAGCTGCGGTTACAGTAACAGTTACGGTAGCAGTACTACAGTCGCCGTTAACGTCGCAAACCTGATACTCGAAGGTGTCAGTTCCGTTGAAATCGGGGTCTGGTGTGTATGTAATAGTGCCGTCTCCATTCACCACCACAGTTCCGTTGGTTGGGTTGGTGGTAATGGTCACAGCAATACCTCCATCGCCCAGGCCGGTATCGTTGCCCAGCACGCTGATGGTTGCCGAGCCATCCTCGTTGGTGGTAGCATTATCGTTGTTAGCTGCAGGTTTGTAGTCAACATTGTCAATGTTTATAGTTACGGTAACAGTATTTCCGTCTATAAACCCATCGTTCACTTTATATGTAAAGTTATCGATAGTTGTTGCCGAGCCGTTGTGGGTGTATGTGAATGAGCCGTTGGCGTTAAGCGTAAGCGTACCGTTCGACACGCCAGTAACCAGTATGGCGGTAAGGGCGTTCCCCTCGGCGTCGGAATCGTTGCCCAGCACGCCGGGTGCTGCAATGTTCAGCGTGCCGCCCTCGTTCACGGAGTAGCTGTCGGCAACGGCGACAGGCGCATCGTTGGCTGGATTAACGGTGATGGAAACGGTCACGGTGTTGCCATCGGTAGCCCCGTCGTTCACCTTGTAGGTGAAGTTGTCTGAAACGGTCTCCGATCCATTGTGGGTGTAGGAGAACGAACCGTTGGCGTTTAGGGTCAACGACCCGTTTGTAGTGCTGCTCACCAAGATGGCATTTAGGCTGCTTCCCTCCGCGTCGGAGTCGTTGTCAAGCACCCCTGCCGCGGCGATGTTAAGTGTTTCGCCCTCGTTCACGGAGTAGCTGTCGGCAACGGCGACAGGCGCATCGTTGGCTGGATTAACGGTGATGGAAACGGTCACGGTGTTGCCATCGGTAGCCCCGTCGTTCACCTTGTAGGTGAAGTTGTCTGAAACGGTCTCCGATCCATTGTGGGTGTAGGAGAACGAACCGTTGGCGTTTAGGGTCAACGACCCGTTTGTAGTGCTGCTCACCAAGATGGCATTTAGGCTGCTTCCCTCCGCGTCGGAGTCGTTGTCAAGCACCCCTGCCGCGGCGATGTTAAGTGTTTCGCCCTCGTTCACGGAGTAGCTGTCGGCAACGGCGACAGGCGCATCGTTGGCTGGATTAACGGTGATGGAAACGGTCACGGTGTTGCCATCCATTTTCCCATCGTTAACTTTATATGAGAATTGGTCTAATATTGTTTCAGAACCATTGTGAGTATAGGTGAATGATCCATCTGAATTTAGAGATAGAGTTCCATTTGTTACATCAGATATGAGTATGGCTGATAGTGTATTCCCTTCTGTATCTGAATCGTTGCTTAGTACACCAGATGCGGCATTAATATTTATAGTAGCACCTTCATTTAAACTGTAATTGTCAGATATTGCAGTTGGAGCATCGTTTACATTTATAATAGCAGAATTGGTTAGGTTAACAATACAGTTTCCATTATCTGCGTTAAAAGTAATTGAGTTATCTCCGGTAGATAAGAATGTAGAGTTTATAGAAATGTTAAGGTTGTTTCCGTCTCCAGTTGCGGTTCCAACTTGGGTAGATCCAATAAATGCTTTGTATAGAACCCCGTTTTGTGACGATAGAATCGTGATAGTTCCATTCTCGCCTATATTAACATTACTTCCATTGATTGATAATGATTTAGTTGGCTCGCTTAAAACAGATATTTCAAAAGGATCTGATGTGTTAGTACATCCCTCTTTTGTCACTAATAGAGTATAGTCATTACCCGAGTTTGCTGATGTTACTCCAGAAAGGGTTAGAACTTTGCTTGAACCTACTGTTGTTGTTCCTTTTTTCCAAGTATAAGTTGTCGCTACAGTTTCTGTTGCACTTAAAGTAATTGTCTGTCCTTCACAGGCGAATGGATCTCCAGCGAAAGATGTTAATGGAGAGATTGATACTGTAAAATTGTTAGATTGAGTACATCCATCTTTGCTTACTGTTAGGGTGTATGTTCCTGTTTTAGAAGCATTCATGCTTGCAACAACCAAGTTTCTGGATGTGCTTAAAGTTGTACCATTGAATTCCCAACTGTAAGTAGCACCAAGTTCTTCGGCTAATAAATCCAAATTTACTCCAGCACAAACAGTTGTATCACCCTGGATTGAAATAGAAGGTCCAATATATAATGAGAAACTATTGATGGTTTCAGTAATTCCATCGTTAACTTTTACATAAATAATTGCTGTTCCTGAAGCATCTGTTTTTGGTGTGATGTTCAGTTTCCTGTTTGCACCAGTTCCGCTTACTGATATTCCGCTGTTATCTACAATAAGAGTATTGTGAGAGTATGCAACTACATTAAGATTTTCAACAGGAGTTTCAGCATCACCAACAGTGAATGGTAAGTCAACTAGAGAAGTGTTTGTACAGATTTGCTGGTTGGCAATTGCCGAAATGGTTGGGTTTGTATTTACTTTTAGGTAAACAGTCTCATTGGCCGAAGCGTAGTAAGTTCCATTTGTTGCATTATAAAGGAATGTGGATTCTCCGTTCCATCCAGCATTTGGAGTAAAGGTTATGTTCCCCAAATTGGCAAGTGGAATCACTTGGTTTGCTGTAATGTTAACACCCGATAGTTTAAGTGTGCCATTGGTAGGTAGAGTTGCAATCTTTACACTATTTAGTGATATTTTATTTGGGTCGAAGAATTTTGAGGTGAAATCTGACTGAGTAAAAGTAATATTAGTGTTTATAGCTCCACTTTTGTAGATATCACCAATAAGAGGTGCCGCTCCGTTTGTACATTTTGTAGCGCTTGTTGAAACTGTAAAAGGGATAGAGGGTAATCCTAAATCTATAGCATTGAACCAAGAGTTCATGGTGTTGTTATTTCCGTTATCCCATAATCCATTAGCACCAAAGTAGGTCCAGATTCTTGGAACTCCTGCATTTATTTTAAGTTGGGATATAGATGTTTCATTCATCGATCCATTATTATCGCCCCATTCGCCGCTTGAATAAATTTGAGAGTCGTCCCAATAAATGGTTGGGCCTAGTTTATTGAATGGTCTTATAGATGATGTTTCAATGCCGCTTAATGCTTCTACGTCGTATACAGGGAAGTGTGCAGGTCCTCTTCCAAGGAAAGTTGCGGATGCGGAAAATGAGCCGTCACCGGCAACATCTCCATTATCTTTTTTGAAGTCCCAGTTAACGTAGTTAACACCTTCTTTAATATTTACCCATAATGCTCTATCATTTCCATCGGTTGTGTATATGCCATCATTGCTAAGATCCAATAAAATTGTTGTGAAACCCGATATGTTTGATTGAATTTTAAATGTTGCAATACTTGGTTCAGTGCAGCCAACAGCATTTTTTTCTAAATTAATTGATCCTGGAGCAATATTTAATATTTGTGGAGTTCTGTTGTAGTCGTAGTCATAAATCATTGTACCCTCCAACCAAACTTTTACTGTAGGTGGAGGGAGTTTTGTTCCTACAAAAACAACATGGTCTGGGTCGTTAAGGAAAATCCTATACTCCCCAATGTTAGAGTAAGAACTATTTCTACTTTGTGCTTTTTCAATAGGGTTAAGCCCTGCTGTATTCACAACTCCGTATGAGTTTACTGAGAAAGAGAACACATATGGGTACATGCTATACTTTATTTTATTTACAAACTCATCGGATGTAAATATGTAAAACTCTGTATTTAGAGGATATTGGGTATAGCTTGTGGTTGTCATGTTCCATTTGTATGACCAAAGCCTACCTGCAGGTTTATTGGGCTCACCAGGGTTTGTAACCACGTTGCCTGAAGCATCGGTGACTGTTGCATCGAAATATCTTAAATCTAATGATGTACTTACAGCAATGTAATGATTTCCTGTTTGAGTTGCAGTAACAATTATTGGTGTGTATCCATCGGCGTTGGAGGTTTGAACCCCATTCAGCCATACTCCCTCGGGTCCGTATACCGCTTCGTTGTACGAAGCAATATAGCCTGTGCCTGATGTAGGAATTGCTGATGCTGCTCTAAGGATTGTCCCATCAGGGTTGTATACTCGAAAATTGGATGTTGTACCATCGTTTTTTCGCATTCCTAAGTAGAGTTTTTCGCCTGCATTCATATATACATTTATACGTTCTTCCGCTACTGCAGCATATACAGGCATTGTTATATATAAACGATCTGTTGAACTAGGCATAAATTGTTTTGTGCCCTCTCCTAATATCCTGTTTGATGATAAGAGAAGAATTGTTACCATTAGAAGTAGTAACCTTGCTTTTTTTGCTCTAATTGAATGTATCATATTGATTTTCATTTATTTCTATTATGGAGATTCTATGCAATTATACAATTAGCAGAAAGTTTTGTTCTAAAAAACAGGTTAGCAAAAGGTTAACAATCCAGCGGTGTGGTGACAAGCGGACGATTTATGTTGATGAATGATCTTTGATTTGGTGTAAACACAAGTTTGCATTAAGAAGAAAAGCACGAATACTATTCGTGCTTCAACAAGGGTTGCTTTTTATTCTAGAATGTTGCCAAAAACGACTCGAGGTTTTGTTCAGTGTTGAGATTTAGTTTTTTTCGTAGCCGCGAACGGGAAACTTTTATGCTTTCAGGGTTTTGGTTTAGTAACGAGGATATGTCTTTTATGCTCATTCCAAGACTTATTAGTCCGCAAAGTTTTGTTTCTGCTGGGGTTAAGTCGGGGAATTTTTCGAATAGGTTTTTGTTGAAGTCTGGTTTTACATTGTGGAATGCAATGCTGAACTGATCCCAACCGCTAGTTCGGATTTTTTCCTCTAAAAGTTCAATAACATTATCTAACGCAATATTTACATCTGCAATAGAGGTTGATTTTTCAATTATTTGTTGTAGTTGATTTTTTATATCAATGTTGAACTCATTATTTCTTGTGAGATTTAGAGTAATTTCCATTAACTCGTGGTTTTTCTGTGCAATGCTTTCTCGGTGATATTTTGAGATTAGCAACGCGGAGTTAATTCGAGCTTGAAGTTCAATGGGATCAATGGGCTTTCGAAGAAAGTCGACAGCACCAGCATCAAGTGCAATTTTTAGATTTTCGGAAGTTATCATTACTCCCGAGGCAACTACAAATGGAATGTCCTTAGTCGATTCAAAACTTTTAACGGTTTTCATAAATTCAATACCATTAATTTCAGGCATATCCCAGTCGGTGATAATTAAATCTGGAATAACCTTTTTTGCAATTTCAACAGCCTTGATACTAGAGTTTGACTGGTAAAGAGTGTACTCAGGATTTGAGCGTTGAAGATGCAACACAATAATCTTAAGCGATTCAATCAGGTCGTCAACTATAAGTATTTTGTAGTTGTTCATTTTTTAAGGTTTAAAAGATCGGTGTATTTTTCCTGTTGGCAAAGTAATACAGCATCAGTTACTTCCGATACCCAGTTTTTTATATTGGGGCTTTCAAATGTATTTAAATTATTCAAAACATTAAGAATGTCGGATACTTGATACACTTCAAAGTTCTTGAGTGTGTCAATATATGGGAGAATATCTTTAATGTCGTTGCTGTCTAAGACATACTCGTTTTGTTGATTTTGCGTAACAGTTTTTATTGTTGATTGATTAATTTGATTTTTGTCTGGAAGAGGAATGCTAATGGTGAAAGTAGAACCCTGCATCTCCACCGATTCAACGGTGATGTCTCCTCCATGCGATTTTACAGCAAGTTTGCAGAAGTTTAGTCCAAGTCCAGTAGACATAATTAAACTATCAGTTTGCGCCTCAGCTTGGAATCTGTCAAATATCGTTTTTATTCTATCTGCTCTTATTCCAGGGCCATTGTCTTTGATCGATATTTTAACAAACTCGCCATTTTCAATTTCAGTTGATACTTCAACAATTCCTGCAATTGGTGAAAATTTGATAGCATTGGTGAGTATATTCACCAAAACTCTGTGCATTATGCCTTTGTCAATATCAACTTTTATGGTCTCAATAACTTTAGTTTTGAAAACTACATCTCGCATTTTTCCTAAAAACCGGACATCGTTTATGGCGTCCTCAATTAAATCTTTTAGGTAAACATCAACTTTTGATATATGCATTGTTGTGTTTTCATACTTGTATACATCCAGCATATTCATAACCAGATTGTTCATTTCACGTCCAGCTTCGTGAATAATCTTGTCTTTTTCGGGGATGTCATTCATTACCGATGCGTTTATGATAGTATTCAGCGGATTTTTTAAATCGTGAACAATCATATGCGTCATACTATCCTTAAACTTGCTGAGACTTATAATTTTTTTATTTGTTTCTTTCAACACTAGCGCTTGTTTCTCAATCTTCGATTTTTGCATCAAAACTTCCCGAGTTCGTTCTTCCACTTTCTTCTCGAGTTCAATATTTATGGATCTTAATTCTTCGGTCAGTGCTTCTATAGTCGAAAATGAGTTTGAGAATCGCTTTGAAAGGGTCATTGCATTCACAAAAACAATAATAAAAAGACCGAAAGGCATTAAAAAAACTGTGTTTAAAACCTTATTGTAGAAAAGAATATCGTTTATTGAAATGGCAAAAAGCATGAAGTAACCAAAAAGCATAAATAGAGCATCGTCTCGCTTTCTAGTCACGGCTTTGATGAGTCCAATAAGAATTAAGATAGCAGTGAGCGCGACGATTCCTTGGTAAAGTATTGGTGTATATGAGAAAATTTTTACAGGCGTAAATAGTATGCTTGCAATAACTATTGCGCTAATAATGTTTACAGTCTTTTCGTATAATTTCGATAAATCTTCAGGGTATAGCCTCCGAACAAACATGTAGAATAGAGGGATAACCATAGTGTACGATAGATATTCTATTCTAATCATTACCTCCCAGTTTATTCGGGGAGCAATCTCGTAAATAACTTTTTCGCCAGTAGTCGCAATTCTTAGGAGAATAAGAAGGCATATTAGGCTAAAAAAGAAGTATGATTTCTCTTTGCTTCGATGGATGTATAGGCCGTAATTGTATACAAACATTATAAAGAAAAGGCCAATAAGGAAGAAGGCTATTCCTATCTGTTTTGTCTTATAACTGCTAATGCTTTTATATTTGCCAATTAACATTAAATCCTCAGGACCTCCCTTTCGATGGTTGAAGTTCGAAACTTGAAGTACTAGTTCGGCGGTTCTGTTTTTAGTAAAGAAAATTATAGTATTTCTTTTCCACGAGGGGACTTCCTCTTTTAGATTACGCCCAACTTTTCCGCTCTCCACGGCATTTCCGTTTATCCAAAGTTTATAAGCGCAATCAAATTCGTTTATTTTTATGGAGTAGAAATCCTCATCGGGGAATACCATTTTTAATCGGAAAGTTGCATAGCCATCTCCTTTTAGTTTAACACTTTCAATGTTATAGCCATTCCAAATGTTGGGTAACTTTATGTAACCAGTTAAACTCTCGGGTGTAGAATCTGTGAAGTTGTCTGGAGTTAATAGCTGGTTCCAGTAGAATTCGTAATCGCCTGCAAGGCCAATGAGTTTTGTTTTATTAAAATCAACATCAGTAAAATCAATTTGCCCTTTGGAGTGCTTAGTTGGAAAAGTTGTGTTTTCTTCAAGTTCAACAAGGGTAAGTTGTAGAATGAATATTGAGGCTACTACTATGAATAACCCAAAGAAAATGATGGGTATTTTTGATTTTGTCATTTAGTAAAGTCTAAAGCAAATTTGAACTAAAATTAATCATATTTCAGTCAAATAAAAAGCCCCCAGAATTTTGGGGGCTTATGTTTAGGTTGGAATGTAATGTTAACTTGTTGGGCCTGTATCGGTTTTGGCCTCTATTGTAGCCTGAATAGTCGACGATACATTTGAAAGGAAATTATATCCAGTTTTGCTCTCAATAAAGTCAACGGTGGTGCGGTAGTAGCCCCACGCTTGGTTGCTTACAGTTTGTGTGTTTGGCATCCAAACTGCAATAACACGGGTCGATGAGGTTATTCTAGTTACATCGCTTGAACCAACAGGAAGTACTACAATAATTTTCCATACATACGAAGGAACAACAATACTTTTACTTGAAATAGTATTGTATGTTCCATTCGAACCTGTTCCACCTTGTCCGTAAGGTCCCGATATAATGTAAAGTTCATTCCCTGCATTAACCAAGGTTCTGCAATAGTTCTCTAGGTTAGCCCAGGTTATTTGGTTGTTTTTTGGTGCTTGAGGAATCATGTTGGTCATTAGGAATGTTGCAGAGTTGTCGGTAGTCGATCCTGTGCGGTCGGCACTTGGGCACATATGTCCACGGTCGAAACCTGAGCCGCTATAGTCGGTTCCGCCAACTTTTACCCAACTCGATGGAAGTGCTGCATCAGCTCTAAAATCATCTTGGCGGGCAGCAGAACCAATCCAAGCAGTGCTAAGATGCCACGATACCCAGTTGCAAGTTTTCTTGCTGTTGTTGTACGACATTGTGTACTGGGTTTTGGTCATCAGGTAGTTGTTGGCGTTGGATGTGCTTGTAGTTGCACCCGATGGGTTACCTAATGCCATGTTGTTGTCGCGGGTTGCGGTAGCTTTTTGTGCGCCACTCTCAACTTGAGCATTGGTTAGGTCATTGTTTACAATTGGCTCTTCCTTTTCGCAGGAAACCAAAATACCCATAGCAAGGATAGATGCTACAAGCAATAGTTTTGTGGTTAGTTGTTTAATTCTCATAGAAAATTAGTTTTAGGTTGGTGCGTTAAATGTAAGGAGATGAATTAATAAAGGTTATAGTGATTGTGTTTTATTTTCGTTAACTTTTTGTGAAGATTGAGAACAAATCAATATTAATCTACTAATAGTATTTTTTTTTGCTAGTAGTTGATCTATGGTGGTGAGCCTTATCTTAGTGCCATGGAGGATTTGCCATGCTGGGTTTTTAACGTATATTAACACTGTTTTTTATTGTTGTTGATAAGTTCGTTTGCAAACTTTTTTGATGGTTTGGAATGCTTGTTGTTATTATGTTTAAAACAATCCCTATGAGTAAACTTTTGTTATTAATAGTTATAGGATTTACCTTTTCCTGTAAGTCCCATAATCAAGAGGTTCAAAAAGACAATCGGAAAATTGATAGTCTTATTACCGTAATAAATGAGTTAAACAATAAGGTAACAAAAATGGATTCTGCTTTGCAATCCAAGAATACATTTGTTTCTAAGGTTGAAGTTTTGAAGGATAGCACTAGCTTGATAACGAATAAAAGTATAATAAAAGTCAAGAAGCCAAAACCTTTGATTAAGCCTAAAGTCGAATTAAAGCCTTTAAACGATACTGTTCTATATTTTTTTGATGATGGGCGTGTTTCCGTAAAGGTGCTCCCTTTTGTTGATGGTCGTCAGTCAATTTTTGTGTTTAAACCAAATGGTGATATCGCCTTTGAAACAGAAAATGTGCAGTTAAGTTACCATCTTAGTAATGATTTAAAGTTCAGAGATGATGGGTCTTTGGAGTTGATAAAGTCAAGCATGAACCCTGGCGCAAGTTTGTACTGGTATGAGTCTGTTATTGGTTTCGATATCGACAATGAGCCACTATACAAGCAAACCTCCCGTCATCCTTACGAGAGTGTAAACAATGCTATGGGCGAAAAGTACCTTTGGAATAAATTGGAGCGTAAGTGGGTTAAGCAAGAAATAATTATTGAGACCAATATGCCAAAATAGATTGCTAAGTCTTAAGGCGATATTTTACATTTTAACTTTTCCAATTAACATCTATTTTTTTTGCAAAAATTAATGTAGGTTTGTATTTGTGTTCATTTTGAACCAAAAACTCTTTTCATTGATGCTAAAACTCTGAATTATGCAAAGGATAATTCTTACTCTGTTAGTTCTACTCTCGACTATAATTGTTTATGGTCAAAACGCAACCGATAAGAAGAAACAAATGGGTCCGTTCCCAAAGGATTGGGTTTTAGTGGAGAAGGGAGGCCTTTATGGCTTTATTTCAAGTGAAGGTAAGGAGATAATCAAGCCGCAGTATACAAGAGTATCTGCTTTCGACGAGGTTCAACGAGGTTGGGCTCAGGTTGAAAAAGATGGATTTATGGGATTTATCTCAATAGAAGGAAAGGAAATAATAAAACCACAATACACAAAAATTCATCCTTTTGGTGAGTTACAGCGTGGATGGGCATTGGTTGAAGTTAATGGTTTGTATGGCTTTATTTCCAACGAGGGTCGCGAGATGATAAGTCCAGTTTATAGCAAAATACATCCTTTTGGTGAACATTACAAAAGTCTTGCATTGGTTGAGAAGGATGGTCTTTTTGGCTTTATTTCCATTGATGGTAAGGAGGTTACAAAACCCCAATACCAAAAAATTGGTGCTTTCGGAGAGTTTCAGAAGGATTGGGCTTTAGTAGAGAAGGAAGGACTTATGGGTTTTATAAATGGGGAAGGCAAGGAAATCATCAAACCACAGTATAATAAAGTATCTCCATTTGGTGAGTATGCTAAGGGTTGGGCTTTGGTTCAGAAGGATAGATTCTTAGGATTTATCTCTTTTGAGGGTAAAGAGATTATTAAGCCTCAATACGATCAAATAAAACCTTTTGGTCAATTCCAGAAGGATTGGGCTATGGTTCAAAAGGACGGCCTTTGGGGATTTATTTCTTTGGATGGGAAAGAGGTTGTAAAACCTAAATACGAGAAAATAAACTTTGGCGATTCGCTTAACAATAAATTTGGAAAACAACCTGTAGCCGTTGAAGGAAATTAGTCTGCGATTAATCATTAAAATAATTATTATCCCCGGTTCTTTATCGGGGATTTTTTTATAACTAATCCTCAGAAAATTAGGCAGATTAGATTGTCTCTACACCAATAACTCAATAACCATTAACTAATAACTAATCCATAAAGCTATTGTTTAAATAAAAAGTATCGTTATATTTGCACCATTCAAAATACTATTCTTTTAGCGAAAGGATAGATTTATAGAGAAGAGCGGAGAGAACAGGCTCGATGAACCTCTAGCAACCTGCTACTAAAAGCAAGGTGCTAAAACCTGACCCGAAAGGGTAATTATAACTCTAAACTAAACGTTATGCTGAGTTTAAACATTTCAGGTTCAATTGTTACAACAGGTTATTACACCTGCTTGTCGTTACTTATTTACAACCAGTTCAGAGGGACTTCTCGAATGCGCCGCTTCGGTCGAATGCGGTAGATAATCAGTTACAATCCTTACGGATTTAACCTATCGCGTTGCGGGCAACGCGAGGGTGATTGATGCATAGCATCAAAATGAATTTCGAACATCGATTTATAAATTAAGGATGTCGAATTCACTTCATTATTCGAATATCAACATTCCTTGTTCAACATTGAAAATTATAGAAATGTCACAAACATATCATTTCGATACCCTGCAGGTTCACGCAGGCCAATGGGTGGATGGAGAAACGCTGTCGAGGGCTGTACCCATCCATCAAACTACATCGTATTTATTTAAAGACTCGGAGCATGGGGCTAACTTATTTGCTCTTAAAGAGTTTGGTCATATTTACACTCGCCTTAGTAATCCAACCACCGATGTGTTGGAGAAGCGCTTGGCTGCACTGGAGGGAGGAAAAGCTGCCTTGGTTGTTTCCTCAGGGCATGCTGCGCAGTTTATTGCATTAAGCAATATCCTTTGTGCTGGCGATAATTTTGTTTCGTCGCCTTACTTATATGGCGGTAGCCATAATCAGTTTAAGGTGGCCTTTAAACGCTTAGGGATTGAGGCCCGTTTTGCTATGGGTTTAAATCCTAGCGATTTTGAGCCATTTATCGATGAGAATACCAAGGCTATTTATTTAGAAACAATTGGCAATCCCAGTTTCTGTGTGCCAGATTTTGAGGCGTTTGCCCGATTGGCCAATCAGTACTCAATCCCATTAATTGTTGATAATACTTTTGCCGGTGCAGGGTATTTATGTAAACCAATTGAGCACGGTGCCAACATTGTGGTTGAATCAATTACCAAATGGGTTGGTGGACACGGAACAAGTATGGGCGGTGCTATTATTGATGGTGGAAACTTTAATTGGGGCAACGGGAAGTTTCCTCAGTTCATAGAGCCATCGGAGGGTTACCACGGATTGGTTTTCTGGGATGCATTTGGTGATAAAAGCCAATTCGGAAACATTGCTTTTGCAATAAGGGCGAGGGTTGAAGGTTTAAGGGATTTTGGCCCCGCAATAAGTCCATTCAATTCATTCCTACTTATACAAGGTTTAGAAACTTTATCGCTAAGAATGGACCGTCACTGTGGCAATGCATTGGCATTGGCCCGGTGGTTAGAAAATCATCCAAAGGTTGAGGGTGTTAGCTATCCAGGATTGGAGAGCAGCCCTTACTATCTTGTTGCATCAAAGTACTTGCGCAATGGTTATGGTGGTGTGCTTTCGTTTACAATAAAGGGCGATGGAAATCAAACCACAAAGTTTGTGGATAGTCTAAAGCTTGTTAGCCACTTAGCCAATGTTGGCGATGCCAAAACACTAATAATTCAACCTTCAGCAACTACTCACCAGCAATTGTCGGCTGAGGAGCAGCTCGCGGCAGGTGTAAAGCCAAACCTTTTAAGGGTTTCGGTTGGAATTGAGTATATTGGCGATATAATTGCCGATTTTGAGCAAGCATTGAATGCAATTAATGACTAAAAATCTAAAGTGCCTAGAATCTTACTTTAAGTATTCGAAGTACTCTAGGCACTTTTTTAAATACTAAAATATTAAACAATATGCAGGTTACTGAAGCAAATCTTAAAATCTCGAATCTTAAATTGGAGTGTGGTGAAAGCCTTAACGATATCAATGTGCGCTACCATATCCTAGGCGATATATCAAAGAATCCCGATAAGGTAATTTGGATTTGCCACGCTTTTACGGCCAATAGTAATCCTGCCGATTGGTGGCCCGAGATGGTGGGTGACGGAAGGGTTTTCGACCCCGACAAAACCCCTATTGTATGCGCTAATATTTTAGGTTCCTGCTATGGAACAACCGGCGCAATGTCTATCAATCCAAGTACGGGAAAACCCTATCTGCGCGATTTTCCATTAATTACATTCCGAGATGTAGTTAGGGTAAACAATGCTGTGAAAAAGCATTTGTCGATAGATAGAATTTGGTTGATGATTGGCGGTTCCATTGGTGGTTTTCAGGCAATGGAGTGGGAATACTTATTCCCCGGAACAACAAAGCATCTTGCGTTAATTGCAACTACTGCAAAATCGTCACCTTGGGTTAAGGCTTTTAGTCAATCGCAGCGTTTGGCGCTACTTAGCGACGAGAGTTTTGTTCGTCAGGAGGTGGATGGCGGTAAAAACGGATTATCCGCTGCTCGTAGTATAGCACTGCTGAGCTACAGGGGACGTAGTAGTTACAATATAACCCAACAGGACGAGGATGATAATTTGTTGGAGAACTATCGTGCTTGCACTTATCAAACCTATCAGGGCGAAAAACTGGTGAAACGATTTGATGCCTATACATACTACTCCTTAACGTTAACGCTCGATAACCATAATATTGGACGCGGACGTGGCACGTTGGAGAGTGCGCTGGGCTCAATTAAGGCAAATACTATGGTTGTAGGAATTGATTCCGATATTCTATTCCCAGTTGAGGAACAGAAGTTTTTGGCCAGTTCAATTCCAAATGCAAAGTACTATGAGATTCACTCGCAATTCTGCCACGATGGCTTTTTGATTGAGTATGAGCAGCTAACCGAAATTATTCGGAAATATTTAAAGGATTTTAATGAAGAGATATAGTGGATGGACAATAGTCCATAGACCATTGACGAAGAACTATCGTCAGTGAATTGTAGACTATAGACTGTAGACTATCGACTATCAAAAACAAAAAAACAATGGAAACAATATCAATAAATAAATCGAAACAAAGTCAAGTTAAAGAGAGTCAGTTGATTCAACGTCAGGTTATAGGTCTGTTCGGGTTTGGAACAGTAGGACAGGGGCTTTACCACGTATTGCAGGGTGTGCCAGCATCAAAGGCGTATATCAAGAAAATCTGCGTGAAGCAGGAGTTTAAGGAGCGGCCAGTTGATAAGAAACTTATCACTTTCGACCCAAACGTAATTCTCGATGACCCAGAAATCAACCTTGTGGTTGAGTTAATTGATAATGCTGATGATGCATACAAATTTGTGAAAGCATCGTTGCTTTTGGGTAAGAGTGTTGTATCGGGAAATAAAACAATGCTTTCGCATCATTTAGATGAGTTAATTCGTATTCAGCGCGAAACTGGTAGCGCTTTGCTCTACGATGCATCGGCTTGTGGCAGCATACCTGTTATCCGTAACCTTGAGGAGTACTACGATAACGATTTGCTGACTTCAATTCGGGGTATTCTGAATGGCTCATCAAACTTTATTCTATCGCGAATTTTTAATCATGGCGAGAGTTACAATATTGCGCTTAAAAAAGCGCAGGACTTGGGCTTTGCAGAGAGTAATCCGGCCTTCGATGTAATGGGTTTTGATGCACTATATAAGTTAATCATTCTTACAGTGCACGGTTTCGGAACGTACATTAATCCTAACGATGCTTTTTGTTACGGAATTCATAACCTATCAAAGTACGATATTCGCTATGCTCAGGAGCAAGGTAAGAAGATTAAACTTGTTGCAACACTCCGAAAACTCGACAACGACAACTTTACCATATTTGTTTTGCCCACCCTTGTTGATTCCGACGATTACATTTACAATGTTGAGGACGAGTTCAACGGAGTTGTAATTGAGGGCGCCTATTACGATAAGCAGTTTATGTTTGGTAAGGGTGCTGGTGGATTCCCAACGGGCTCTGCTGTTTTAAGCGATATTTCGGCGCGTTTCCACAATTACCGTTACGAGTATAAAAAGTTAAATTTCTTTACTCCGCCAGCATACACAACTGATGTTACTCTGGAACTGTTTATCCGTTACCACGATATGGTAGACCTTTCAATCTTCGATATTTATGAATTGATTGAGCGTTACAATGGGCCTGAGCATCGTTGGGTAATTGCAAAGGTTAAGCTTTCAACGCTGATAAAAGTGAAGGATTTAATTCCAAAGTTGAATCTTTTTATCGCTTTTACTGGAAATTCGGATTTCAAAAGTGGTAACTTGTAATTTAAGTGATTAGTTTAATAGTTATTGGTTATTAAGTGGATTTAATGTCACATGTAACTGGTCACTCGTCACTTTCTAAAGAAAATAAAATGAAGAACAACATACTAACAGACCAATTAAGCCAACGAATCCTCGTTCTGGATGGTGCAATGGGAACAATGATTCAGCGATTTAAACTACAGGAGGACGATTTCCGTGGTTCGCTATTCGCAAATCATCCCCAGAATCTTAAGGGCGATAACGATTTGTTGGTTCTTACCCGGCCCGATGTAATTGAGTCAATACATCGCGATTACTTGGCTGCAGGTGCCGATATTATTGAGACCAACACCTTCAACGCAACCACCGTTTCGCAGGCCGATTACGGAATGCAGGATTGGGTTGAGAAAATTAACTTTGAAGGGGCGCGTATTGCCCGCAAAGTTGCCGATGAATTTACTGCTCTGAATCCTAGTAAGCCACGATTTGTGGCGGGTTCAATAGGGCCAACCAATCGCACCGCATCAATGTCGCCCGATGTGAATAGACCAGGCTATCGTTCTGTCACATTCTTCGATTTAGTTTTGGCTTACAGCCAGCAGGTTAGGGCATTAATTGAGGGTGGTGTTGATATTCTTTTGGTTGAAACCATTTTCGATACGCTCAATGCCAAGGCTGCCCTTTTCGCAATATCCAATGTTTTGGATGAGTTGCAGAGGGATGTTCCCGTAATGGTTTCGGCAACGGTGGCCGATGTCAGTGGCCGTTTGCTTGCTGGTCAAACCTTGGGGGCTTTTCTGAACTCGGTATCGCATTACCCTTTGCTTAGCGTTGGTTTGAACTGTGCTTTTGGTGCTGAGCAGTTGTTGCCATATATCGAGGAACTATCGGCCAAGTCAAAGTTTAGAATAAGCGTTCACCCAAATGCTGGCTTGCCAAATCAACTTGGACAGTACGACCAATCGGCAGAGCAAATGGCAGTTGTTGTTGAGCGAATACTGAAGTCGAACTTGGTTAATATTGTTGGTGGTTGCTGTGGTACAACTCCCTTGCATATTGAGAAGGTTGCAGGTTTGGTTGATAGCTATTCACCCCGACAAGTTCCTGCAATCCAAAAGTATACCCGATTATCAGGTTTGGAATTGCTGGAGATACGACCCGATACCAACTTTTTGAACATTGGCGAGCGTACCAATGTGGCTGGCTCTAAAAAGTTTGCAAAACTAATTGCCGATGGTAAGTATGCTGAGGCCATATCAGTTGCACGCGAGCAGGTTGATGGCGGTGCGCAGGCCATTGATATTTGTATGGACGATGCCCTTATTAATGCACCTCAGGCAATGACTGAGTTTTTGAATATGGTTGCATCGGAACCCGATATTGCTAAAGTTCCTGTGATGATTGATTCGTCGAGGTTTGAGGCAATAGAGGCGGGTTTGCAGTGCACGCAGGGCAAAAGCATAGTTAACTCAATTAGTTTGAAGGAGGGCGAGACGGAATTCATTCGTCGTGCTAAACTAATAAGGCAGTATGGAGCGGCAGTTGTGGTAATGCTTTTCGACGAAAATGGGCAGGCCACAACCACTGAGCATCGTATTGCTGTGGCAGAGCGTTCCTATAAACTTCTTACACATGTTGCGGGCTATGAGCCCGAGGATATCATTTTCGACCCCAATATCCTCGCAATTGGAACAGGAATGGTTGAACACGCATCGCAAGCTGTTAGTTTTATTGAAACTTGCAAGTGGATTAAGCAAAATCTTCCTGGTGCAAAGGTTAGCGGCGGCGTTAGCAATTTATCGTTCTCGTTTAGAGGGAATAATGCCATTCGCGAGGCCATACACTCAGTTTTTCTGTATCATGCCATAAATGCGGGAATGGATATGGGCATTGTAAATCCATCGCTTTTGCAGGTTTACTCGGAAATTGAGCCCGATTTGTTGCGGTTGACTGAGGATTTAGTTTTAAACCGTAGGCGCGATGCAACTGAGCGTTTGCTTGCATTTGCTCAAAATATCTCGCAGGAAAAAGTTGAGGAACATAAAATTCAGGAGTGGCGTAACGAGCCGGTGGCTAAACGTTTGCAGCACTCACTTGTAAAGGGAATTACCGATTTTATAGTTGACGATACCAACGAGGCATATCGTAATTTGGGCTCTGCAATTAGCGTGATTGAAGGCCCTTTGATGGACGGAATGGCCGAAGTTGGCAATCTATTTGGCTCAGGAAAAATGTTTCTTCCTCAGGTTGTGAAAAGCGCAAGGGTAATGAAGGCTGCTGTGGCAGTTCTTGAACCTTACCTGAATGGCACTGCTGAACTTGAGCAAAACCAAGCGCAGAAAGGCACAATTGTGCTTGCCACTGTCAAGGGCGATGTTCACGATATCGGAAAAAATATTGTGGGTGTTGTTTTGGCCTGTAACGGTTACCGAATTATCGATTTGGGAGTAATGGTTCCAGTGGAGAGAATTATTGAGGAAATTGTGAAGAATAAAGCCGATATTTTGGGATTGAGTGGACTTATAACTCCCTCGCTCGACGAAATGGCCCACGTGGTTAGGGAATTGGAACGCAATAATATTAAAATTCCGGTTCTTATTGGCGGAGCAACCACATCGGAGTTGCATACTGCGCTGCGGATTGATACTGGCTATTCTGGGGCTGTGGTTCACGTAAAGGATGCATCGCAGGCCAGCGGAGTTGTGGCTAATCTTTTGAGTGACGAAAAGCGTCCCGCATACATTAATCAGGTTAAAGATAATTACGCTAAGTTGCGAGAAACCTATAGCGCTAGAAATATATCTTTGATTTCGGTGGATGATGCTCGTCGCAATTCCTTGAAATTGAATTGGAACGCGTATAATCCACCAGTTCCTAAGCAAACTGGAATTATCAGGTTTGATAATTACTCTTTGAAGGAGATAAGAGAGTATATCGATTGGACTTTCTATTTCTTTTCGTGGGATATCAATGGTAAATACCCCGAGATATTCAACGACCCGTTAAAAGGAGCGGAGGCAAAGCGTTTGTTCGATGAGGCAAATGCTTTACTCGATGAGATTGTTGAGGGGAAATTGCTAAAGGCCTCGGGTGTTGTTGGAGTTTTTCCAGCAGCAGCAAGCGGCGATGATATTTTTATCTTTTCTGATGAATCGAGAAAGGAGATAAAGTCCCAATTTTTCCAACTGCGTAATCAGGAGAAGAAGGACGATGGCGTGCCAAACCTCTGTTTATCCGATTTTATTGCACCTATTGGCGCAAATGACGATTGGGTTGGATGCTTTGCAGTTACAGTTGGGCACGGAGCCGATGAGTTGGCCGAAAAATACCGTTCCGCCGGCGACGATTTTAAGGCGATAATGGTAAAAATTATTGCCGATAGGCTTGCTGAGGCCTTTGCAGAATTATTGCACCAAAAGATTCGTAGTGAGATATGGGCTTACAGCCCAGCCGAGGATTTAACCTTACAGCAGATTCTGTCGGAGCGTTACAGTGGCATTCGTCCCGCACCGGGTTATCCTGCTTGCCCCGATCATCGTGGCAAACAGTTTATTTTCGATTTGCTCAATGTAACGCAAAACACAGGAATGACCTTAACCGAGAACCTCGCAATGAGCCCGGGGGCTTCAGTTGCGGGTTACTATTTCTCTCATCCCGAATCCAAATACTTTACAGTGGGGAAAGTGTCCCAGGAACAGGTTCGCGATTATGCTCATCGTTTAGAGTTGAGCGTTGAGGAGGTTGAGAAGTTTATTCCAACGTATTTAGCCTACAGGTAAAGCAGTTTCTACATTCTTGCGGAAGCAGGAATCTATTTTGCTTTTTTTGATTAACGATTAATCTTACACGAAATGAAAGTAATTAACATACTAAAAGATTCGAAATCAACCTTATTCTCGTTTGAATTGCTACCTCCGCTGAAGGGTCATAATATTCAAACTATTTTCGATAGCATCGATAAGTTGGTTGAATTCAATCCCGCTTACATAAATATCACGTATCACAAGGAAGAGGTCGTTTACCGACCCGACCCTTTTGGTGGTGTTGAACCAGTGAAAGTTCGCCGTAGACCCGGTACAGTTGGCCTTTCGGCAGCAATTCAGCAGCGATACAAAATTGATGTTGTTCCTCATCTCATCTGTGGTGGTTTCGATTCTCACGAAACCGAGGATGCGCTTATCGATTTGGACTTCCTTGGGATACAGAATGTTTTGGTTGTCCGTGGCGACGCCGATAAGATAACCGGAAAATTCGAACCCAAGAGGGGAGGGCATAGGTATGCTGTTGATTTGGTGCGTCAGGTGGAGAAGTTGAATAAGGGCATCTACCTTGAGAACCTTATGGAAACTCCTAAGCAAACAGAGTTCTGTATTGGTGTTGCTGGTTATCCAGAGAAGCATCCTGAGTCACCCAATTTTGAATCGGATATTAAGCATTTAAAGGCAAAGGTCGATGCTGGCGCAAGTTACATTGTTACTCAGCTCTTCTTTGATAATTCTAAGTATTTCAAATTTGTTGAAAGTTGCAGGAATGCAGGCATTAAAGTGCCAATAATTCCTGGAGTTAAGCCAATATCAATAAAGGAGCATATTAGTTTGTTGCCCAAAGTATTTGGTGTTCAAATTCCGCAGGAACTAGTAAGTGCTGTTGAGAAATGTGAAACAAACCGTGAGGTGTACGAATTGGGCATAGAGTGGGCAATTAATCAGGCAAAGGAACTAAAGAGTGCCAATGTGCCTGCAATACATTTTTACACTATGGGCAAATCCGACAATATTGCTAGGATTGCAAGTGCTGTGTTTTAACATATTCGTTATAAAACTTGCTTTTAATTTGAATATGCCTTAACTTCATCAAGTGAGATTTTGTCTCAATTTTTTGAAAACTAGGCATATGAATAATAATTCGACATTCGATAACAAGGATAACTTCAAAAAAGCCAATCAAAATTTAGAGCAGAAGTATCGGTTGCTTTTTGAGAAATCGCCGGTGGGGATTTTTCAGTTCGATAATAATGCAATCATAATAGACTGTAACGATAGATTTATTGAGATACTAAAGTCCAGCCGAGAAAAGGTTATTGGGTTTGATATGCAAAATCTGAAGGATAAATCTGTTCTGAATGTTTGTTTAGATGCCATTAAAGGAGTTCAAGGCTTTTACGAAGGCATTTATCACGTTACCACTAGCGATGCAACAATATATGTCAGTTTAAAAACTGTTCCATTTATTATTGATGGAACCGATGAAGTAATTGGAGGAATTGGAATTGTTGAGGATATTACAGAGCGGGTAAAAGCTGATGAAGTACTTAAAAAGAAAGAGCAGGATTTCCGCATACTTTCATCGCTTACCACCGATGCGGCTTCTGTTTTAAGTTTCAATCCCGATGGAACTTTCAATAGGCAGTGGCTTAGTGATAGTTTATTGCATACAGTTGGCTATTCACCCGATGAGATTGATTCCTTTGATAAGTGGGCAAAAATTGTTCATCCCGAAGATTTACATCCCTACAAAGAGGCCGTTGGAAAAATTATGCGAGGTCAAAAGGTATCTTTGGATTTTAGAATTATTGACAAAAAAGGGAGAATTTTTTGGGTCAACAATACTGTTTTCCCCGAGTATGATGAGTCGGGCAAACCTGTTAGGTTGATTAGTGCATTAAAGGATATAACTGCAGAGAAGGAGGCTTTAATAGCCCTCGATTATCAGCGAAATTTACTAGATACAATAATTAATATAGCCCCTGTTGGTATTTGGTTATCCAAACCCGATGGTTCGTATCCAATTATCAACAAAAACTTTTCTGAATTAATAGGTTATGGCACAGCGATGTTCTCAATGACTCCCGAGGAGATAGAGCATTGCCGAAAAAGTGATGATATAGCTCTTAAGTCTGATGAACCTATAGAAGTTGAGGAGGACATAACTTTTATTGATGGAAATAAACATACCATAAAAGTATTTAAACGTAGGGTTTTTGATATAAATGGTTCTGTGCTTGGGGTACTCGGTATTTCAACCGATATCACTGAACGTAAACGTTACGAGAAAGCACTTGTGGAAGCATTAGAGAAGGCAGAGGAATCCGATAAGTTAAAATCAGCATTCCTTGCAAATATGAGCCACGAAATTCGTACACCTCTCAATGGCATTATTGGATTTTCTAAGTATTTAAGAAACTTCCCCGATACTAGTCGCGATGAAACATTGAAATTCCTTAATATTATTTGTAACAGTGCCGACCATTTACTGAATCTTATCAACGATATTATTGATATTTCGAAGATTGAAGTGGGACAACTTAAAATTGCACCAGAATCAATCAACTTGAATGCTTTACTTAACGAGATTTATACCTTCTACTACTCAGCTAATCCAGATTTGTCCAAGCGTGGCGTTAGTTTTAGGATTACAACCTCGCTATCCGATGCTGAATCAAGCATTGTTGTAGATAAAGTTCGCCTGCGTCAAGTTCTAAATAATTTGATTGGCAATGCGTTGAAATTCACAAGGGAGGGCAGTGTTGAGTTTGGCTATGAACTAACAACCGACAAAAATTATGTGCGATTCTTTGTAAAGGATACCGGAATAGGAATTTCAAAGGATAAGGTTGAGTTGATATTCCAACGTTTCCGTCAGGCTGATGTGGATATAACCAAAAAGTTTGGAGGAACAGGGCTTGGGTTGGCAATATCAAAATCGTTGGTGGACTTAATGGGTGGTAATATTTGGGTTGATTCCCAACCAGAAATTGGCTCTACTTTCTACTTCACTTTACCATTTATTAAAACTGCAATACCTGTTGCCAAATCCGATGCTCCGTTTGAATTCAAGGAGGTAATGGATAAACTTAAGGGGAAACGGATTTTGATTGCCGAGGATGATACCAATAGTTTATTCTACCTGAAAACTGTGTTGCAGAACTCCGGCATAGTTTGCTTGGAAGCGCTAAATGGTCGCGATGCAGTTAACCTATTCCTTAAAAATCCAGATGTTGACTTGATACTTATGGATTTGAAAATGCCCGAGCTTAGTGGGTTTGAGGCCATAAAAGAAATTCGTAGGGTAAGTCCAAAAGTCCCAATAATAGTTCAAACCGCACACGTATTCAACGACGAGAAAGTTTTGTGTAGCGCAATGGGCTGCAACAACTTTATATCGAAACCCGTAGATGTAAATGTTCTATTTGGCGCCTTAATTCAATTGATTGGGGAAAAGTAATTAAAGCGTTTTCTCAAAAATTATTTTCACAAACTCTTCCTTTGGAGGAGGTGCAATGCCTTTATTCTCAAAGCCATTCTCCTCAAGCAAGCAAACAATCGATTTGTCGTCAACAGGAATATAACCCGTGATGACTTTATATTTGTTGTCTTTTGCAAAGTCTAAAGCAAAAGTTAATAGTTGATGTGCTAAACCTTTCTTTTGAAATGCAGGGTAAATTGCTAACCTGCTTAATGTTAGGGTTTGCTTATTGGAATCGTCGCTTTTAAGGGTAATTGTTCCTACGGGTACATGGTTATAGAAAACAATGTATACGAATCCCTTCTCAATATCCGCTGCAATTTCGTTGAAATCGGCCATGCTGTTGTTCCAGTACTTGACACCCTTTTCGAGCAACTGTCTGGAGCATTCTCTTATTATGTAAAGCACCGCCAATAGTTGGTGCTTCTGGGCTTTGGATATTTCCATAACTATTCGTTTACATCGTATACTTTTTCGCCGTTCACAAAAGTCTGCTGAACTTTTATGTGAGGTACATCCTTAATGGAGTCGTTCATCAAATCAAAATCTAGTACAACGAAATCGGCAAATTTTCCAACCTCAAGGCTCCCTTTTACATTTTCCTCAAAGGCCGATTTTGCAGCCCAAATTGTCATAGCGCGAAGCGCTTGCTCGCGGGTAAGAGCATTCTCCATTTGGAATCCGTCCTTGGGTTCGCCATTAAAGTGTTGGCGTGCTACACCTGAGAAGAATCCATAGAGTGGGTTTATATGCTCAATTGGAAAATCGCTTCCGTTAGGTAACCAGCCATTTTGCTGAAGCAATTCCTGATATGCGTATGCATATTTGATTCTATCGCCCAAACGCTCGTCGGCCCAATCCATATCCGATGTTGCGTGAGTGGTTTGGATTGATGGGATAATATTGTACTTACCGTATCGAGGCATATCCTGAGGATCAACAACCTGTGAGTGCTCAATTCTCCAGCGTTTGTCGTTATCCTCATCCAAATACTTGGAGTAGATATCAATCATTAACCTAACGGCAGCATCGCCAATGCAATGCGTGCAAACCTGGTAGCCAGCATCGCTTGCAATTTTACAAACTGAGTCAAGTTTTTCGGTTGTTTCAACCTGTATTCCGCTATTTTTAGAATCGTCGGAGTATGGTTTTAGCAGTAACGCTCCGCGTGAGCCTAAAGCCCCATCAGCATAAATTTTGATTGAACGTACGGTTAGCCAGTCGGTTTGGTAAACTCCCTTGTTTACGAATGTTTCGTAGTTCGATTTTGTTGGGTTTAGCCAAGCGTTTATTCGCATTTTTAGCGAGCCACTCTGGTGGAGCGAATCAACCAGAAAAACCTCATCGGTATCCAATCCTGCATCGTGAACTCCTGTTAACCCAACTGCAAAGCAGTTTTTCTGAGCATTGATTAGTGCGTTGGTTTTCTCCTCCTTTGTTGACTCAGGAATGCATTTACGAACAAGCTCCATTGCGTTATCAACCAGAACTCCTGTAGGTTTTCCATTGACTTTAATGATTTCCCCGCCGTTGATGGTTGTATTAGCGTTAATTCCTGCTATCTCAAGTGCTTTTTGATTTGCAATTGCAGCATGACCATCAATTCTAACAATGTAAACAGGCTTATCGGGGAATGCTTTGTTCAGTAAATCGTTGGTGGGGAATTGCTTTACAACCCACTCGTTCTGGTTCCAACCACGACCTTTTACCCACTCGGTGGAGTATAGGTTTTGGTTTTCAACTAAACGGGTTACAACCTCTTCCCAATCCTTTGCACCCGCCAACCAAGCGTTTGGCAAACCAAGTCCATAGCCTAAAAAGTGACAGTGGGGGTCAATAAACCCAGGGTAAATGTATTTTCCAGTAGCATCAAAAGTGTTTGTCGATTCGTACTTCTTCTCAATATTCTCTTTTTCGCCAATAGCAATAATTTTTCCATTGCTTATGGCCATACTACTATGGACTGTAAAGGCGGAATCAACCGAGTATATTTTTGCGTTACTTACAATTAAATCAACTTTTTCACGTTTACTACAAGCCATTGCTGAGATTGCTGTTAGGATTATTAATATATTTTTAATCATTGGTTTAAAAGTTCAGGGTTACTAGAAAAACCAAATTTAGTCTTTTGTTTCGAAATATAAAATGATGTTGAATTTTGTAAAATCATGAGTATCCAATACCTTAATGTCTTAGTAACTCAATAACTCAATCCTCCTATAGCCGATTAACCAAAAAAATCTGTAGTTTTGAACGCATAAAATTGATTGATGAGAACCCTATACTACATAGCCTTAATTGCATTAGGATTTGGAATAATTGCTTGCGAACGCGATAATTTTTCCGATAGTCCCTCGCTGAAACTGAATTTTTCTGCCGATACAGTCCTTTTCGATACTGTTTTTACTACAATAGGCTCATCTACTCGATACCTAAAGGTCTATAACAAAAGTAATTCCGATGTTCGAATTTCATCAATAAGGTTAGCTGGTGGTTCAACATCACCATTCCGTATTAATGTTGATGGAATGAGCGGCACAACCTTTGCCGATGTTCCTTTGCGGTCAAAGGATAGTCTATTTGTATTTGTTGAGGTTACTGTCGACCCAACATCGCAAAACTCACCGCTTTTAATTCCCGATTCTATAGTTTTTCAAACAAATGGGAATGTTCAGGATGTGAAGTTGGTTGCTTGGGGGCAGGATGTTCATCTGTTTAAATCGAAAACTATTACCACCGATACAGTTTTGCAAGCCGATAAGCCGTATCTTATTTACGATTATCTTTTGGTAAACCCTAACGTTTCGTTAACCATTGAGGCGGGAGCAAAGTTGCATTTCCATAACTTTTCGCAGTTAATAGTTGCAGGAACTATAAAAGTTAACGGAGAGGCTGAGAAACCTGTAATTTTTGAGGGCGATAGGCTTGAGAAGTTTTATCGCGATAAGGCTGGGCAGTGGAACGGAGTATGGCTTTATGCAGGTAGCAAGAATAACACAATCCAGTGGGCTGAAATTAAAAACTCCATTGTGGGTTTAATTGTTGATACCTGTGTTACACCTGGTGTTCCTACAGTTGCAATTAGCCATTCAAAAGTTGAGAATACCAGTTATATTGGACTGCTTGCCCGTGGTGCAAAAATTGATGCGGATAATTGCCTGTTTGCAAACTCTGCACAAGTTTCCGTTGCCTTAACAATGGGCGGAGCCTACAGTTTTTATCATTGCACAGTAGCAAACTACTGGGGCGACTATATGTTCCGTAAAGGCCCAGCGTTGCTGCTGAATAATTACTACTTATACCAGTTGGTTGAGAATGGCCCGTACTATGTTGAACCGAGAGATTTAACCGAGGCATCGTTCTACAATAGTATTATTTATGGTAGCATTGGCAATGAACTTGGTGTTGATAATAAGGTGAATGGGCAGGCTGTTAATGCGCAAATGAACTATTACTTTCAGGATTGTATCCTCAAGGTTCCATCGGATTATGATTTAAGCGATGAGAGTAAGTTCAAGAATATTCTTAGGCTCGACCCCAAGTTTAAAAATCCCTATGAACATATTTACTTGCTCGATACCCTAAGCCCTGCAAAGGATGTGGCCAATATTGATATCTCGAACTTATACCCAATAGATCTAAAAAACTTCAATCGCTTAACCGATACAAAACCCGATATGGGAGCGTTTGAAAGGGAAGAGTAGAAGAAAAATATTTCGATTTTTTTCTCCCCTGACAGGGTTCAAAACCCTGTCAGGGGTTTAATGTTTGATGGAAATTTGTTTTAACTTTATAACAAATTTTCTTTTTAGATGAAAAGAATCCTGTTTATCCTTTTTTCAATTCTCTATTTCTCAATTTCTTACTCTCAATCACTAAGAAACC
>Ga0209066_10001943_pt1 | contig 26354 bp, 24 predicted proteins | sample All_14_2_FD_187198 | JGI IMG/M metagenome (GOLD analysis project Ga0209066, IMG submission 187198) | Freshwater microbial communities in response to fracking from Pennsylvania, USA - Allegheny Zone_MetaG_DW_15 (SPAdes) (version 2) ...
CATGCCCCAGCGCAGAACGGGCGAGCGGGCGGCGGCGGTTTCGTCAAGGCGATGACGCGGGGCAAAATGCGGCGCGCCGAGGAACCGGTCCTTGTCATTCGACCTGGTGGCGCGGGCGAGATCCTTCAAGGTCGCGATGAAGAGATCAAGCGTCTGCTTCGATTCCGTTTCGGTTGGCTCGATCAGGATCGCGCCATGCACGACCAGCGGGAAATACATGGTCATGGGATGATAGCCCTCGTCGATCATCGCCTTGGCGAAGTCGAGCGTTTCAACGCCTGTGCCTTTCAGGAAACGATCATCAAACAGCGCCTCATGCATGCAAGGCCCTTCGAAGGGGGCTGACATGACATCCTTGAGCGAGGCGAGAATATAATTGGCATTGAGCACGGCATCTTCGGCGACGCGGCGCAGACCATCCGAGCCATGGCTCAGCATGTAGGAGAGCGCGCGCACATACATGCCCATCTGGCCATGGAAGGCGACCATGCGGCCAAAGGGGGTCTGGCCATCGGCCTCTGCTGCGGCTTGCGACTCGACAAGCGCGAAACCATCCTTGCCATGCACGACATAAGGCAATGGCGCGAAGGGCGCGAGCGCCTCGGAGAGAACGACGGGACCGGCACCCGGCCCGCCACCGCCATGCGGCGTCGAGAAGGTCTTGTGCAGATTGATATGCATGGCATCGACGCCGAGATCACCCGGACGGACGCGACCAACAATGGCGTTGAAATTGGCACCATCGCAATAGAAGTAAGCGCCTGCCGCATGCACGGCATCGGCGATTTCGATGATGTCGCGCTCGAACAGGCCGCAGGTATTGGGGTTGGTCAGCATGATGGCGGCGACATCGGGCCCGAGCTTGGCCTTGAAAGCGGCAAGATCAACGCGGCCTTGCGCCGTTGCCGGAATGGCATCGACCTTGTAGCCGATCAAGGCAGCGGTTGCCGGATTTGTTCCGTGGGCGGATTCAGGCACCAGCACGCGATTGCGCGTGGCGTCTTCCCCACGGGCGCGCAGCGCCGCACGAATGGCCATCATGCCGCAGAGCTCGCCATGAGCACCCGCCTTGGGCGAGAGCGCCACAGCGGGCATGCCGGTCAGTTCCTTCAGCCAATGGCTGAGCATATCCATCAGCTCCAGCGCGCCCTGCACGGTTTTCACAGGCTGCAAGGGATGCACATCGCCAAAGCCCGGCAGCCGCGCCATTTTTTCGTTGAGGCGCGGATTGTGCTTCATGGTGCAGGAACCGAGCGGATAAAGCCCGGCATCGATCGAGAAGTTTTTTGACGAGAGCCGCACATAATGGCGAACGACCTCAGGCTCGGAGAGACCGGGCAGGCCGATGTCGCCCTGACGCGCAAGGGTGCCGAGGCGCGGCGTGAAAGCGGCGGGCTCGTCAAAATCAACGCCGCAAGCGCCCGGATTGTCGCGTTCGAAAATCAACGGCTCTTCAAGCTGAAGCGCGCGATTGCCGGTGAAGGTCGGGCTATCAACAGCGCCGGTGATGCCTGTGCCTGTGGAGCGACCCTGCTTGTTCATGCTGCTCATGCCAGCACCTCCTTCAGCGCTGCGGCAAAGCAGGCGCGATCACTTGGCGTATTGATTTCAGTTGAAGCGACGATCAGCAGATTTTCAACGCTGGCGTCGCCGGGCAGAAGACGCGAGGCCGGGACACCGGCAATGACGCCGCGATCGACCAGCGCATCGACAACAAGGGCGGCTGACTTTGGCAGCGCAATCGTGAACTCGTTGAAGAATGTCTCGTTCAAGAGTTTCACGCCTGGCACGTCTGAGAGTTTGTTTGCCAAATCCACAGCATTGGCGTGATTGATGCGGGCGAGACGCTTGAAACCTTCCTCGCCCAGAAGCGAGAGATGGATGGTGAAGGCGAGCGAACAGAGACCGGAATTGGTGCAGATATTGGAGGTCGCCTTTTCGCGGCGGATATGCTGCTCACGGGTTGAAAGCGTCAGCACGAAGCCGCGCTTGCCCTGCGCATCGACAGTCAAGCCGCAGAGGCGGCCCGGCATCTGGCGGACATATTTCTGGCGCGTGGCAAAGAGGCCGACATAAGGCCCGCCGAAATTGAGGCCGTTGCCAATGGACTGGCCTTCGGCAACGACAATGTCGGCCCCCATCTCACCGGGCGGCGTGACGAGGCCGAGCGAGACGACTTCCGTGACGACGGCGATGAGCAAGGCGCCCTTGGCATGCGCTGCATCGGCAATGGCGCAGAGATCCTGCAAGCCGCCAAAGACGCCGGGTGTCTGGATGACAACGCAGCTTGTCTCGGCATCAATGCGCGAAATGATGTCTTCCACCTTGCCGGGAATGGCAGGCGGCAGCGCATCAATCGTGTCGCCTGCAAAGTCGGAAAGGTTTTCGACAACGGCGCGATATTGCGGATGCAAGGTGCCCGACAGAATGGCCTTGCGCCGCCTGGTGATGCGATGGGCCATGAGAACGGCTTCGCCGCAGCCCGTCGAGCCGTCATACATGGAGGCATTTGCCACATCCATGCCGGTGAGCATGGCGACCTGCGACTGGAACTCGAAAAGATATTGCAGCGTGCCTTGCGTGACTTCCGGCTGATAGGGCGTGTAGGAGGTCAGAAACTCCGAACGCTGGATCAGATGATCAACCGCCGAGGGCACATGGTGGCGATAGGCACCCGCCCCGACAAAGAAGGGGACCGATCCCGCCGACACATTCTTGGCCGCCATGCGCGAGAGCAGACGATCCACCTCCAGCTCACCCTGACGGGTTGGCAGATCGACCGGTCCGTCGAGCCGCGCATGTGCGGGCACGTCGCGGAAAAGATCATCGACCGATTTGACGCCGGGCAGGCTTGCGCCAATGACGGCCATCATGTCGGTGCGATCAGCATCTGTCAGGGGGAGATAACGCATGGAAAGGACCTGTGGTTCGGGTTCGGACTGGCAGGGATGGATGGCCCGACTGAAGCGGGCCATGCCCGATTCATGAGAGTCCCGCGATGAAGGACTGATAGGATTCTTCGTCCATGAGCTTATCGAGTTCGCTCATGTCATCCATTTTCATCTTGATGAACCAGCCCGCCCCCATGGCGTCTTCATTGACGCCTGCGGGTGTGCCGTCGAGATCTTCATTGACTTCGATCACTTCGCCGCTGACCGGGGCATAGACTTCGCTCGCCGCCTTGACGCTTTCGACAACGGCGGCTTCGTCGCCCGCCGCAATCGCCTTGCCGACTTCCGGCAGCTCGACATAGACCACATCGCCCAATTGTTCCTGGGCATAGTCGGTGATGCCGACGGTAGCGATGTCGCCTTCGACACGCACCCATTCATGCTGATCGGTGTAACGGATTTCGCTCATGTTCAGTTCCCCTGGTGACTCAGTCTCAGTGGCGTTTCAGGCGGCCCGATTTATTTGGGTTTGTGAAATCGCTTTTCGATGAATGGCATGTTGACGATGACGGCCGGGCGATCCTTGCCACGGACCGCGAGGAATATTTTTGTGCCGGGGGCGGCATATTTCGCGTCGATATAGCCCATGGCGATGGGGCCGCCGACGCTGGGGCCATAGCCACCGCTGGTGATGTTGCCAAGCACCTTGCCATCGGCATCGGCAATGCCTGTGCCTTCGCGCGCGGGGGCCTTGCCTTCGGGCAGAATGCCGACGCGCTTGCGCTCCACCCCCTTGGCGATTTGCTGCTGGATGATGGCAGCGCCGGGAAAGCCGCCCTCGGTGCGGCGGCGCTTGGAGATCGACCAGAGCAGGCCCGCTTCAACGGGGGTTGTCTGATGATTGATGTCGTGACCATAGAGGCAGAGACCCGCCTCCAGGCGCAGCGAGTCACGCGCGCCAAGGCCGATGGGCGCCACATCGGGAAGGGCCAGGAGGATTCTGGCGAAGGCGACAGCGTCTTTTTCCGGCACCGAGATTTCATAGCCATCTTCGCCGGTATAGCCCGAGCGGCTGACGAGACAGGCGAGACCCGCCACATCCATGGCGCGCGCCGTCATGAAGGTCATGTCGGCGGCGGCTGGCGCGAGCGTGGCAAAAGCGGCAACGGCTTTGGGGCCCTGAAGGGCGATGAGGGCGCGATCCTCGATGACGTTGAGCTTTATGCCCTTGGGAAGATGAGACGCGATATGGGTATAGTCATCCTCCTTGCAGCCGGCGTTGACGATGATGAAAAGCGAGTTGGCGCGCTCAGGCTCGGCCGGACGCGTGACCATGAGGTCATCCAGCATGCCGCCCTTGGCGTTGAGAAGTTGGGTATAGCGGATGGCTCCCGGCGCGAGCGCCAGAATGTCGCCCGGCACGAGCGTTTCGAGAAAGCGGGCGACGGTTTCAAAATCCGGCCCTTCGATCCAGGCCTGCCCCATATGCGAGACATCAAAGAGACCCGCTTTTTCGCGCGTGTGGAGATGCTCGTTCAGCACGCCCATGGGATATTGCACGGGCATGTCATAGCCCGCGAAGGGCACCATTTTGGCGCCAAGTTCGATGTGGAGCGCATGAAGCGGCGTGATTTTGAGATCGTCTTTGTGGGCGGGCTCTGACATCAAGGTTCCTGTCCGCCCAACTGCTGGACGACGCGCGACTCGTGGTGGTCCGCTATCCAAAAGCCGGAATGGCTGATCGATAGCGCCCCCTCTGTCGCGGAACCTGAGAGATTTCAAGGGTGGCCGAAACCTGCCCTCTTACGCCCGTCGGTGAGGCAGGCCATGAGCCTGACTACTTTCCAGAGATTCATCCCCCTGCGGTCCGGTTGCCTGAGAGTTTCCGGGGCGGTTGCTCCTTCGGCGCTGTGGTCAGGCGAGCCTGCCACAGACTCTCCCGCAGGGATCATCTGTATGTGAGGGTGATAATATGTGGCGGCAAGCCAGAGTCAACGCTGGCTCTGCGCCTGCCGTCCATGCGCCGCAGTTATCCACGGAAATCGGCAAAAAAGGGGCTATGGCGCGCTATTTCAGCGGATCGGAACGCGCGGCACCTTGCGATTATAGTCAAGCTGCTCGGGCGTGAGCTGGAAGCCGACGAGAATCTCGTAAATACGGCCATCGGCATCACCGCCATAGGGAATCTGCGTGCCCTCAATGGTTTTGAGGAACTGGACCTGACGGCTGGCGCCCTCAAAAACGAGCGGAACTTCATAAAGCTGCTTTTTGACCTTGGCGCCAAAGCGGCGCGTGACCGCGACAAAGGTGGTGACGGTCTGGGTGCGCGACTGGGCAGCGGGTCCGATTTCGGCGATGCCGTTAAAGGCAAGGTCCACGGAAATCGTCGACTCGCTCGCATTGTATTCGCATTTGGTGACGACCCTGGCGATTTCAGCGCGCAGGACGACATCAGTCAGATCCTTGCCGCGGCCATTGAACAGCGTCAGATGGTCGGTTCCGTTGAGCACGCCAACGGTCGGGCAAGGCCGATCCGTGGTGCCGCCCTCTTCTGTGGTGCTGCCTATGCCGATGGCGCTGAAGGCCTGCTCCGAGGTGCAGCCCGTGAGCGCCATGGCCGAAAGCAGAAGCGCCGCAAGGACCGGGCGCACGCGACGCGCGGGCAGGAAAGACGCTGTCTGAAACTGCATTGTCATGTCACTTGTTCCGGGTGATGTCAGCTTGGGGGTGAGGAGGCGCTGAGGCGAGGTTCTTGTCCGGTTGGGCCGGTTTTCTTGACATTCCCGGACAGGGCCTTTCTATATACCGCCACGGCCCGACGCGAAAGACTTGACCTGCAATCTGATCGTGAAAGCCTTGCAATTCATGGGCTTAGGCAAGGCGTTTTGAAGGGTTCGGGCAGCGCGCAAACTCTAACGGAGTGTTCACGCGGCGACAAGCGCGCGAACAGCGAGAGCGACGGGATCGAGCGGCAAATGAGTGAGTCCAAGCCCCAGCTGACTTTGCTACTGGCGAGCCCCCGCGGCTTTTGCGCCGGGGTGGATCGCGCCATTCAGATTGTCGAAATGGCGATCGAAAAATATGGCGCCCCGGTCTATGTGCGTCACGAGATTGTGCATAATCGCTATGTCGTGGAAGGGCTGGAGGCCAAGGGCGCGGTTTTCGTCGATGAACTTGATGAAGTACCTGCCGATGCGCCTGTGATTTTTTCCGCCCATGGTGTGCCAAAATCGGTGCCGACTGAGGCCAGGAACCGCAATCTCTTTTACCTCGATGCGACCTGCCCGCTGGTTTCCAAAGTGCATGTGGAAGCCGGGCGACTGCATGCCATGGGACGTGAAATCATTCTGATCGGTCATGCCGGTCATCCCGAAGTCATCGGCACGATGGGACAACTGCCGGACGGCGCCGTCAAGCTCGTCGAAACGGTGGCGGATGCGCGCGCGTTCACGCCCCGCGATCCGCAGGCCATTTCCTTTGTCACGCAGACGACGCTTTCCGTGGATGACACGGCCGAGATCGTTGCCGTGTTGCGCGCGCGTTTTCCCTCGATTGCGGGACCGCACAAGGAAGACATCTGCTATGCGACAACCAATCGGCAAGATGCGGTGAAGGCGATAGCGCCACGCGCCGAAGCCATGCTTGTGATTGGCGCGCCGAACTCGTCAAACTCGATGCGACTTGTCGAAGTGGCCGAGCGCGCCGGATGCCGCTATGCGGCGCTGGTGCAGCGCGCCAGCGACATTGACTGGGCGGCTCTCGGCACGCCTGACACGATGGGCCTGACGGCGGGGGCGAGCGCGCCTGATGTGCTGGTCGATGAAGTCATTGCGGCGCTGCGCGAACGGTTTGACATGACGCTGGAAGAGGTGACGGTGAGCCGGGAATCCGTGCAGTTCAAGCTGCCGCGCGCCTTGAGCGGCGAGGCGCGCTGATGGCTGTTTATACGGAAGTTGATGATGACGAGCTCAACGCCTTTGTCGCGCGTTATGACATTGGCAAGCTCCTGTCGTGCAAGGGCATTGCCGAAGGTGTCGAGAACTCGAACTTTCTGCTGCGCACGGAGAAGAATAATTACATTCTGACGCTTTATGAAAAGCGCGTGAATCCGGACGACCTGCCGTTTTTTCTCGGGCTGATGGATCATCTGGCGAGCAAGGGCATTGAATGCCCGACGCCCATTCATGACCGCGCCGGCGCGGCCTTGTCTCGGCTTGCCGGACGCCCCGCGGCGATGGTCAGTTTTCTCGATGGCGTTTCGGTGCGGCGGCCGATGCCGCGCCATTGCGCGGAAGTGGGCGAGGCGCTGGCCGCGTTTCATCTCGCCGGGCAGGATTTCGCCATCAGGCGGGCGAATGCACTCAATGTGCATGGCTGGCGGCCGCTCTATGAAGCGAGTGCCGCGCGTGCTGACGAAGTGGCGAGCGGCTTGCGCGAGGAGCTTGCCCGCGAGCTGGACATGCTGGAAGCGCAATGGCCCGATGATCTGCCATCGGGTGTCATTCATGCCGATCTCTTTCCGGATAATGTGTTTTTTATCGGCGAGCGGCTCTCCGGCCTCATCGATTTCTATTTCGCCTGCAATGATGCCTTTGCCTATGACCTCGGCATCTGTCTCAATGCCTGGTGCTTTGAAGGCGATGGCGCATTCAACATCACCAAGGCGCGCGCCCTCTTGCAGGCCTATGCCGCCAAGCGTCCGCTGACAAAGGACGAGTTTGACGCCCTGCCCCTGCTGGCACGCGGCAGCGCCATGCGGTTTTTGCTGACACGGCTTTATGATTGGCTCAACGCGCCGGTCGGGGCGCTGGTGAAACCCAAAAATCCGATTGAATATCTGCGCCGGTTGCGCTTCCACCGCGATGTGGCTTCGCCCTCGGCCTATGGCCTCGATCGATGAGCCCTGACACGATCCATATTTATACCGATGGCGCCTGCTCGGGAAATCCCGGTCCCGGCGGCTGGGGTGCCTTGTTGATTTACAAGGACAGGGAAAAAGAGATTTGCGGCGGCGAAGCGCTGACGACGAATAATCGCATGGAGCTGATGGCCGCCATTCAGGCGCTGGAAGCGCTGAAACGCGCCGCGCCTGTTCGTCTGCATACGGATAGTGTTTATTTGCGCGACGGCATTACCAAGTGGATCCATAACTGGAAGCGCAATGGCTGGCGCACGGCGGACAGGAAGCCGGTGAAGAATGCCGAACTGTGGCAAAGGCTGGAGCTGGCGCTCGCTTCCCATGACATCAGCTGGCATTGGGTGAAGGGCCATTCCGGCCATCCCGAGAATGAACGCGCCGACGCGCTTGCCCGGCAGGGCATGGCGCCCTATCTGCCGGGAAAGTGAGTCCACAAGACTGGAGTCGTGGATGCCCCGCCTGAAGCGGGGCATGACGATTTTGATTCTCACATTGCTGTCAGCCCGGCCCTGAGCCGGGATCCATCGCTTCTCGAATTGGACCCCGGAACAAGTCGGGGGTGACAGGAAAGTTTAAGCGTCATTGCTTCGCTCGCAATGACGACAGAATCAGAGCTGAGAGAGCAGATTTTCGGCACCGGAGACTTTCGCCTCGCCGGGATTGGGTTCCTGATTGAGGCTTTTGACCACGCCATCCTCAACCAGCATGGAATAGCGCAGGCTGCGCGTGCCCATGCCAAAGCCCGAACCATCAAAATCAAGACCGAGCTTTTTGGTGAACTCGCCATTGCCATCACCCAGCATGGTGACCTTGTCGTCAGCGCCCTGCTGCTTGCCCCAGGCGCCCATGACGAAGGCGTCGTTGACGGAGAGGCAGACAATTTCATCAACACCCTTGGCTTTGAAGTCACCCGATTTCTGGATGAAACCCGGCAGATGCTGATTGGAACATGTCGGTGTGAAGGCGCCGGGCAAGGCGAAGACGGCGACCTTGCGGCCCTTGAAAAAGTCGGCGGTCTTGATGGGTGTGGGCCCCTTGTCGGTGAGCTTCATCAAAACGGCGTCCGGGATTTTATCTCCGACCTTGATGGTCATTGGCGGCCTCCAATATTTTCTGTTCAAGCGGGTGAATTTCCTAGAGCGGCATTAAAGCCGCAAACGCCATCTGCCGCCACCCCTCACACGACATTGAAAAACCCCAATCTTCTCAGGGCAATATCAGTTCTTCGTGAATGGCGGTGTGGGCGCCTGAGATGGCCAGCGCAATATGGGCGCCGCTGGCCTTGGCCCCTTTGGCAACCTCGATGGGCAGGATGAAAATGCGCTTGCCCGCTTCCTCATTCATGTCAATGAGGCCGGCATCAAGGCCCGGTGGCGTCTTGACCTCCAGCAAGGCTTCTTCATTGGCGCTGGTTGCGACCTCCACCATCAAGAGCGACGGCGTGCCGGGCTTCCACCACGCCATGACACGAGGCGATTTTATCGGCGTGGGGGATAATGGCGCTGGCAGGGCGGAAATCGCCGCCTGCAGGCGTTGCCGCTCGATTGCGGAGGGCTTTGTCTGCGCCGTCAGGTGTAGTTCGAGACTGGCCTGCGATGGCACACAGATGTCGGCGCAGATGCCATAGAAGATGGCGAGGTTGAGATCGACCGGCTTGGCGGGATCAATCGGTGTGACGCGCAGGGGCCAAACGACATGACGGGCAAAGCCGTATGTCGTGTCATCTTCGGCTTCGAAACGTTCGGGCGATGGCCAGAGCACCTCGACGCGGGCGACATTTCTGGAGGCAGACCAGTCGAAATCGGGGGCTATGCCGGAAGCGCCCGGTACGCGCCAATAGGTGTGCCAGCCTTCTTGAAGCTGCATCTCCAGTCCGGCCAAAAGACTCTCGCCATTTGGCTGGGATTCGCCCGTGATCAGACGCACTTGCCCTTCTTCCCGACCGGCCCAGGGCGTGGCGGCCTGCGCCACCGTCAGGCCGGGCAGCGTGGCGAAGAGGAAGACGGCGGCTATGCCATGGCAAAAAGGTTTCATGTCGCCATCAAATCATGTCTGCGGGGCGCTGGGCAGTCCCTGCGTTACACAAATGCGTGACAAGGGAAGCGAACAGCGCAAGAATGATCCACGCTTGTTTGAAGGCCACGATGCGCCGCTGAACTTGCCGCGCGGAGTAGCCAGAAAGGTTGCTTAGCCATGCTTTATGCGTCCGGCGATCATCGGCCCTACTCAATTGATAACGGCTTTCTCGAAGGCAAAATGCTTATCGCCATGCCCGGCATGGGCGATGACCGTTTTGCCAGAACGCTGATCTATCTCTGCGTTCACAATCCTGAAGGCGCGATGGGCATTGTTGTCAACAAGCCCGCACCGCATGTCACCCTGCCGGATCTTCTTGAACAGCTTTCCATTGTCGCGCCGCATGAAAAGGATCATGTGGATATTGCCTGCCCTGTCTTGACAGGGGGACCGGTGGAGGGCGGACGCGGCTTTGTGCTGCATACGCAGGATTATTATTCCGAAGATTCAACGCTGCCCGTGGATACCGATATCGGCCTGACGGCGACAGTCGATATTCTGCGCGCCATGGCGACGGGATGCGGACCCAAGCGCGCGCTGCTGGCGCTGGGTTATGCCGGATGGGCACCGGGGCAGCTTGAGGGGGAGATACAGGCGAATGGCTGGCTCCATTGTGACCCCGATCCGGAACTTCTGTTTGGCAATGATCACGGTGCGAAATATCACGCGGCATTGAGCAAGCTCGGCGTGTCGATCTCGCTTTTGTCGGGCGTCGCCGGTCACGCCTGAAGCGGGGCTCACGCCTTATCGTTCACGCACGAAATCATGGGTGCCAAGCAACATGTTGACGGTTGTTCCGTCTTCGCCCAGAGGCAGGATGATGACCGTGTAGGAAAAATATTTCCGGTCCTCATGGACCCAGGAAAGATTGGCCGAGCGCAAGAATAACTCATGCGTATCGCGCACACGGCGATAAGGAATAAGGGCGCGTTCTGCGGAGTCGCCAAATTTTTCCTGTGGCGTCGAACCGGCGAACTTGCCCTGCCCATAAAACTCTTCGACCACCGATCCCGCCAGCCGATAACGAAAGACATCGTCGGGCAGGACATCTACCAGAAACAGGGATGGCAGGGCTTTGGGAATGCGCATGGGATTGAACTGCGCCCGCGACGGAAAAGCCTTGTCGCCTCGAATTTCGTCCCAATAATCGAGAACCTTGACCAGCAGCTCGCTCTGAAGCCCTGTGCGGATATATTCAATCGATCCGAAGCATTCATCGCCGCGCGGCGGTGCAGTCTGCGTCATCTTAGACTCCCTCAATCCTTGCTGATGCTTTCCCAGACTATCCTTATTCGCGCCAGTGATGTGCAATAAAATCAAGTGCCTGTGCTGAAGTCATGGGCTGACCGAAGTAATAGCCCTGACCATAGTCGCAGCCCATTTGCGCCAGATCGATGGCCTGTTGCTCGCTCTCCGTGCCTTCGGCCACAACTTCCATGCCAAGGTCATGCGCCAGACCGACAATCGAACGGATGATAAGGGGCGTTTCGCGATCCACCGACATCTGGGCGACAAAAGATCGATCCACTTTCAATGTATCGAAGGGAAAGCGTTGCAGGTAGCTCAGGCTGGAATAACCCGTGCCGAAATCATCAAGCGAAAGGCCGGCGCCCAGCGCCTTGATGCGGGCGAGAACCTGCGCGGCGAATTCCGGATTCTCCATGATGAGCGACTCGGTGATTTCCAGCTTCAACGTGCCGGGAATGATATCGATGCGCTGGAGAACGCGTTTCACATCCTCGATGAGATCATGTCGCAGAAGCTGACGGCTCGACACATTGACGCTGGCAAAAAGCGGCGCCTCAAAAGGGAAAAGCTTCTGCCAGGTGGCCAGTTCCTCGCTGGCGGCGCGCAAAGCGAAATGGCCGATCTCGGCGATCAGGCCAAGTTCTTCCGCCATCGGAATGAATTCGTCCGGCCCGACCAATCCCATCTCTGGATGGTTCCAGCGCAACAGCGCCTCAAAACCGCTGACGCGTCCATCAATGAGCGACATGATGGGCTGATAATAGACTTCGAGTTCGCGGCGCTCCAGCGCGTGACGCAAATCCGATTCAACGCTCAAATGGCTTTCCGCTTCGCTGCGCATGCCGGGTTCAAACAGGACGATGCGGGCCTTGCCATCGCGCTTGGCGCGATACATGGCGATTTCGGCTTCCGTCAAAAGCTCTTCAGGCTTTTCATGCGCGTCTTCGCAAATCGCAACGCCAATCGAACATGTCGGAAAAACCTCCATGCCTGAAAGCATGATCGGCTGACCCAGAAATTCGCTGAGCTGCCCGGCAAAGGCGAGCGCATCCTCACGACTGGTGCGTGAGGTCAGAAGGATGGCAAAGGAATCACCATCAATGCGGGCGATGGTGTCTTCAATTGTGAGGAGCGATTCCAGGCGTCGGGCGATGGCAATGAGCAAGGCATCGCCCCCGGAATATCCCAGGCTGTCATTGACCGTCTTGAACCTGTCAAGATCGATGAGCAGCAAGGCGGCACGTGGTCGCTCCAGCAAGCCTGAGCGATGAATGGCGCGATCCACGCGATCCATGAAGAGGGCGCGATTGGGTAATCCGGTCAGGCTGTCATGCACGGCGTCATGCAGGAGACGCTCTTCCGCCACCTTGCGACCCGAGACATCGCTCACCGTGCCAATGCACCGTTCGGCATAATTTTGTGCGCCGGCAATGCAGCTTGCCGAAAGCGAGAGCCAGCGCCAGTCGCCATCGGAATGGCGCATGCGGAACTCCAGCGTGAAGGCGACATTGCCGCGATCAATATAGGCGTTGAGCGCATTGCGGTAAGTTTCGCGATCAGCAGGATGCATGTGCTCACGCCATGCGACCTCGGTGCCACCAAAAGTGTTGGGGTCAAGTCCCAGCATCGCCTCGAGCGAGGAGGACACGTAAAGCGTGTCGGCGAGAATATCCCAATCCCAGACCCCTTGCCGGGCACCTGACAGCGCGAAGGCCTGACGCTGTTCGCTTCTCAATGTGCCGATATTGGCGCGACGACGGCCGCCTTGCGCGTGATAGGCGGCGGCAAAGGCAAAGAGGGCCAGCGCGGTCGTAAAGACTCCGCCTGCAAGGGTCGTTCCGGCAAAGGTGCCGGGCATCCAGCCCGCCGCATGCAGCGAGGCAATGAGCCCCGCCAGTGCGAAAAGCGCCGCGCCGGGAATGAGCAATTGCGCCGGACGCACACCGCGCAGCGCGGCCGCGACCACCAGCGGCGCACCGCCGGCGAGCGCGATGAGCAGGCACAGACGAATGAATGCCCCGCCCAGCGGGGGCATGAACAGGGCAAGTGGAATGGCGATAAAAACAACAAGGCACATCAGGCGCGCCAGGCGCGCGGGAAGCTCGAAGTGATGCTGGAGATCGAGAAAAAACCGCTCCAGTGCGAAAACGGCAGCGGCAAAAAGCGTGAACATGATCACGCGCAGAACCTCGTTCCAATAGGCCGAAACGCCGAAGGCTGAACCGAGATAACCAAATTCGCTGAGCAGAACGAGGAAGCCCGCACCCAGCAGCATGGCCGTGGCGCGCGCTGCGGGCGATGATGTCAGGACGGCGAGCGCGGCAAGATAAACACCCAGTGCGGCAACAACGCCCATCAGCGCCCCCTGCACCAATGCCAGTCGATGATGGAAGGATTGCCATGCCTCCGCCTGCCAGAGATAGAGCGCCGTCGGGGCCGGTTTTTCGGCATGGAGCGCGACAGTGGCGCTGGTTTGCGGCGCGACCTGAATGTCATAGACAGAAAAGCCCTGCCGGCTGACTTCCGGCCGGGCGAGCGGATCTTCGCCACCGGCCATATAAGCGCGGTCAATCGGTGCGATGGCTTGCGGCCAGATGAGATTGAGAAAGCCGGTGCCGCGCTCATCAATCACGAGATAGCGATTGACGATATCATCGCTGCGATTACGCAGGGCGGCGGCAATCCAGACGCCCTTGGCCTGGGAATTACCATCAGACAATATGATCTCGCCCGTATCGGCGCTTTCGTCTCCACCATCGGGCGCGGCATCGGCTTCCGGCGCGGGTGCCGCATTATCCGGCGTGGTGGTTCCGGGTCCGGCCGGCACGGCGATATCCGTATCGCTCGCACCGGCATCAGGCACCTGAATGGAGAGCTTCTGGCCCGCCTCGATATAGCGCTCCAGAAATGGCGTGATGTTGACGACGGGGCGCGGGTCATCCAAAGCGACGGCATCAAGCGCCTGGGCGGTCTCAATCGACGGGCTCAACAGCGCGGCCAGTCCGATCACGCGACAGACCCGGAACAGGCGTTTGAGAATCGAGGTCTTTTGCGGGGTCAAGCTCAAAACGGGGTCCGATCAGCAGGGGATGCGCGGTGGGTTTCGTCGTTCAAGGTCTGGGATCATCGCGCAAAATGGCAAACAGAAGATGATCAGCCCAGACGCCTGCGATGCGCAGATAGCCCCGCGCATGGCCCTCCGCGTGAAAACCACAGCGCAAGAGCACTGATTTTGATCTTTCATTGCCCGGCAGGCAGGCCGCCTGAAGGCGATGGAGCCCCAAATCCTCAAAGACATAAGGGATGACGGCCCGGACAGCCGCCGACACATAGCCTTGCCCCGCATAGGGCAAGCCGGCCCAATAGCCCAGAGAGGCCACCTGCTGGACACCACGCTGAACCCCGGAAATGGTGCAACCGCCCACCAGAGCGTCATCTTCCTCGCGAAAGATGAAGAAGGGATAAGCCTGATCTTCACGGACTTCGTTCATGTAGCGGCGCAGGCGGCGGCGAAAGGCATGGCGGGTCAGATCATCTGCGCCCCAGGTCGGCTCCCAAGGCGTCAGAAACGCACGGCTGCGGCTGCGCAGATCCGCCCATTCGCGATAGTCGCCCCATTGCGGCCCGCGCAAATAGACGCGCTTGCCGGTGATGACCGGCACGGTGTCGGGCTTGGAAATCGAGCGCATAAAGGCCATGGGTGGCCGCAGCTCCGTTGCGATTCAGTCTGCCAAAAGGGCCCCCCTTTGTGGCAGGTCAGGCGCTCTCAGGCAAATCTTGCGACGCCTCAGGCAAATCTGGCGACCAGGGCCTCATAGCTTTCCAATCCGCCATTGGTCCCCGAAAGCGGCCCGACGGCGGCGAGCGCCATATGCGGGGCATTGGCAACGATCTGGCGGGCAAAGCGGCGAATGGCCTGCGCATCGACCGCATCAATCGAGGCGACGATTTCTTCAATCGGCACCACGCGGCCATGGATCATGAATTGGCGGGCAATCTGTTCGGCGCGGGCCGAGGATGATTCCAGTCCCATCATCAGGCCAGCCTTGATCTGGGCACGCGAGCGGGCCGTTTCGGCCTCTGTCGCATCCTCGCCCAGACGCTTGATCTCGTCGGCAAGCACCGGCATCAGCGCCGCGACATCATCGGGCGAGGTGCCGGCATAGATGCCGAACATGCCGGTATCGGCAAAGGACCATGAATAGGCGAAAACGGAATAGCAAAGGCCGCGCTTTTCACGCACTTCCTGAAAGAGGCGCGACGACATGCCGCCGCCAAGAACGCCGGCAAGGACCTGGGCCACGTGATAATCGGCATCGCTGTAGCGCGGGCCTTCAAAGGCAAGTGCAAGATGGACCTGTTCGAGTTCGCGATCATCGCGATATTCGCCTCCGATGAACCTTGTCGGCTCATGGTCATGCGCCTGTGCCGAGGCAAGTCCGCCGAAGCGTTCCTGCGCCAGATTGACCAAGGCATTGTGATCAAGGCCACCCGCAGCCGCCAGCACCATGCCGGAAGCCTGATAACGCTCGGCCATATAATCGCGCAATTGCGCGCGGCTGAAACCGGCGACCGTGTCGAGCGTACCGAGAATGGGGCGGCCAAGCGCCTGGCCCGGATAGGCCGCGCTCATCAAATGATCGAAGACAAGCTCGTCGGGCGTGTCGAGCGCCTGCCCGATTTCCTGGACGATGACGCCGCGCTCGCGTTCCAGCTCTTCGCCATCAAAGGCCGAATGCTGGAGAATGTCGGCAATGATGTCGACAGCGAGGGGCAAGTCGGCCTTGAGCACACGGGCGTGATAGGCCGTTGCCTCATGCGTGGTATGGGCATTGAGATGACCGCCGACGGTTTCGATTTCTTCGGCGATGTCGCGGGCGGAACGGCGTTGCGTGCCCTTGAAGGCCATATGCTCCAGCATATGCGAGATGCCGTTATTGGCTTCCGCTTCGTGACGCGCGCCGGTATTGACCCAGACGCCGACCGAAGTGGTCTGAAGATGGGGCATGCTGTCGGTGATAATCGTCAAACCGTTATTCAGCCTGCTGACTTCAACTGCCATATATAAAACTCCAAAGGATCAGGCGACGAGAGCGCGGGCGCGCTCGCGGATATATTTGGCCAAGGCGGTGGCATCGTTTGGCAAATGGGCAAAACGCTCTTCACGCGTGAAGAGATCGGCCATGCGTGGCGGCAGAGAGGGATGCACGCCCGTTGCCGCTTCGACGGCGGCCGGGAACTTGGCGGGATGGGCCGTGGCCAGCGTGACCATGGGCGTTTGCTCGTCGCCCCGCTCGGCGGCGGCGGCGACAAGGCCGACGGCTGTGTGCGGGTCGACAAGTTCGCCCGTTGTTTCAAGCATCCGCGCCATCATGGCGGAAGTTGCCGCCTCATCCGCGCGGTGAGCGCCAAATTGGGCGCGCATGATGTCGAGGCGATGGGCGTCGATTTCAAAGCCGCCAGATTGCGAGAGCGATCCCATGAGGCCGCGCACCGCCTCGCCATCGCGTCCATAGGCATCGTAGAGCAGGCGCTCGAAATTGGACGAGACCTGAATATCCATGCTCGGGCTGATGGTCTGATAGACCTGACCGACCTCATAGCGACCTGTCGCCAGCGTGCGGGCGAGAATATCGTTCACATTGGTGGCCACGAGCAGGCGTGAAATCGGCAGGCCCATGCGCCCGGCGACATAGCCCGCAAAAATATCGCCGAAATTGCCTGTCGGCACGGCGAAGGCGACGGGGCGATCAGGTCCGCCCAGGGCCAATGCCGAGGTGAAGAAATAAACGATCTGGGCCATGACGCGGCCCCAGTTGATTGAATTGACGCCAGCCAGCGCCACTTCATCGCGGAAGGCGTGATTGTTGAAAAGCGCTTTGACCAGCGCCTGACAATCATCAAACGAGCCTTCAATGGCGATGTTGTGGACATTGGCGTCGAGCACGGTCGTCATCTGGCGGCGCTGCACCTCCGAGACGCGGCCAGAGGGATGCAGAATGAAAATGTCGCTCGTGTCGCGGCCGCGGAAAGCCTCGATTGCGGCCGAACCGGTGTCGCCCGATGTCGCGCCAACGATTGTCACGCGGCGGCCCCGCGCGGCGAGCACATGGTCAAACAGACGGGCGAGGATTTGCATCGCCACATCCTTGAAGGCGAGCGTTGGCCCGTGGAACAATTCGAGCAGCCAGTCATTGGGTCCGATCTGGACCAAAGGCGCGACGGAGCGATGGCCGAAGCTCGCATAGGCTTGCGCGATCATCGCGCGAAGATCATCGCGCGCAATCGCCTCACCGATAAAGGGCGTCATGACGGCGAGGGCGATGTCCTCATAGCTCTGGCCGGACAAGGCGCGGATCTGGCGTTCGGTGAAATGGGGCCATGTCACAGGCACATAAAGCCCGCCATCGCGCGCAAGGCCTGCGAGCAATACATCCTCAAACCCAAGCTCCGGGGACTGCCCCCGCGTGCTGACGTATTTCACCATAATCTCCGATTGGCGCCTGTCCCTTGAAGCGGCGGGAACGGACTTGGGGCTAAACTAGCTGCCCCGGCGGGTTGAGGCAAATGAGCCCGTTAAAGGCTGATATTCCCGGCTCATTCGGCGCGAAACCGGCCATTTGAGCGGTGATAGACGACATAGATGATGATCAGGATCGCGGCAAAGGAAAACCAGGTCAGCGCATATTGAAGATGCGAGTTGGTGAGTTCGACATGCGCGGCACCGGGTCGCGGCAGGGCTTTGGGGTCGGCACCGGCTTGCGGCTGCGCTTCGAGCAGGAAAGGCGCGACAGGATCAAGCCCGATGGAAGCGGCCATGCGCGCGGGATCGCGGACATACCAGATGTTATGGGCGGGATCATTTTCGCCATCAAAGACACCGCGACGGCCCGGTCGGCGGGCGACGCCTGTGACCGTCACTTCACCCTCGATCTGGCTTGCGGGACGTGTGCCCGCTTCCTTCCTGTCTTGCGGGACAAAGCCGCGATCTACGATCACCGCACCGCCACCATCGAGCAGCAGGGGCACGAGCAGGGAATAGCCCGCCTGCCCCTGATCATCCTGTGTGAAATAATGAAACTCATGGGCGTTATCGAAATGGCCCGTGACGCTCATATGGCGATAGTCGAGGCTTTCGGGATCGAGCGAAGTCCAGTCGGCAACGGGCGGCATGGCGGCGGCGGGGGCAGCCAGACGCGCTTCCATGGTGGCGATGAGGCCGAGCTTCCAGTCAAGGCGATGCAACTGCCAGACGCCAAGCCCGATCAGCACGGGCAACATGATGAGCGTGAGGATGGTGGGCCAGAGCAGCGGCCTGAAGGCAAGACGCGCCATCAGCGTTTGTCGCCGTCGATCTGGCCAAGGCGGGCCTTGTGCTTGAACTGCTCGGCGATGAGCCACGCCTTGAGCGGGCGCAACAGGCCAAGCGGCAGGGCGATGGTCATGGGCAGCCAGAGCGCCGCGTGAACCCAGTAAGGCGGCTGGTATTTCACCTCGACAATCAAGGCGAGCGCGACAATGACAAAGCCCGCAATCAGCATGACGAAGACGGCCGGGCCATCGCCCGCGTCGGCGAAGTCGAAAGTCTGACCGCATTTGTCGCAAGCCGGGGCGAGCGTGATGAAACCCTTGAAGAGATGGCCCTGACCGCAACGCGGACAGCGGGCGCGAAGCCCCACGCTCAGCGTCGATTGGGGCGGATAGATGTTTTCGCTCATGGGCGGCGTCCTTCAAGGTTGCCCGTCAAAAGGGCCGGAACGGAAAAGGCGGACCCGCTGTTGCAGGCCCGCCCCCCTTATTCGATGGCTGTTGAAACAGCCCGCTCAATTCGCCCACTCAGGCAGCGTGGAGAACCGCGCCGTGCGAGGCCCAGATGTAAATGCTGGCAAAGAGGAAAAGCCAGACCACGTCCACGAAGTGCCAGTACCAGGCAGCCGCTTCAAAGCCGAAATGGGCTTTGGGGGTGAAGTCGCCCTTGGCGGCGCGAATGAGGCAGACGATCAGGAAGATCGTGCCGACGATGACATGGAAACCATGGAAGCCGGTCGCCATGAAGAAGGTCGCGCCATAGATGTTGCCGGCGAAGGAGAAGGCGGCATGCTGATATTCATAGGCCTGAAGTGTCGTGAAGATGAGGCCCAGAACCACCGTGACGACGAGGCCCTGCACGAGACCGCGGCGATCGCCTTCGATGAGCGCGTGATGCGCCCAGGTGACGGTTGTGCCGGAGGTGAGCAGGATCAGCGTGTTGATGAGCGGAATGTGCCAGGGATCGAAAACCTCGACGCCCTGGGGTGGCCAATGACCGCCGGTGAAGGCCGTGCGCGCGGCCTGGATGGGCTCATTGGTGAACAGGCTTGCATCGAAGAAGGCCCAGAACCAGGCAACGAAGAACATCACTTCGGAGGCGATGAACAGGATCATGCCATAGCGCAGGTGAAGCTGAACGACCGGCGTATGGTCGCCCCGCGCGCCCTCGCGGATGACATCGCGCCACCAGCCAAACATCGTATAGAGCACGATGGCGAGGCCGAGATAGAGCACCCATGGCTCTGAACCATGGAACCAGTTGACCGCACCAATGGCGAGGATGAAGGCGCCGACAGCGCCCACAAACGGCCATGGGCTCGGATCTACCAGGTGATAATCGTGATTTTTGGCGTGAGCGTCAGCCATGTCCCCTCATCTCCAGTTCGCAGATTGTCCGGCTGCTAATCAACACCGGAAATCATACCCAAATTCGCGTCGTTTCGTCCAAGGCAATGACAAAGGGCCTAGAAGGGCCGATTGGCGACATTGCCTCCCAGTTTCGCAATCGTCACAACAAAGAACAGCAGCACAAAACCGCCCAGAATCCAGGCCAGCGCCAGATTACGCTGCCGACGGCGCTTGAGCTGCTCGTCGGCCCATTGCGGGGCGGGGATTTGATGGCGTGTGGCTTCGTCGCGTTCCATGATGATGCCCTTCACAGACCGATCAGGCCAAGATTGACCGGGTAGAAGAGCGCAAAGGCCTTTTCGACGAAGAGCGCGCCGAAGACCAGAAAGAGATAGCCGATGGAATAAAAGAAGACGCGCATGGCGGCTTTATCCTGCGCCGGTCCCGATTGCGTCAACGCCAGCATGGCGACCAGCACGGCAAAGCCAAGGCCGAGTGCGCTGACGCTGACGAGGTAGATCATGCCGGCAAAGCCGAGCAGCACCGGCAGAAGCGTGACGGGCAGAAGCAGCGCGGTGTAGAGCACGATCTGGCGGCGCGTGGCGGCATCGCCCGCAACGACGGGCAGCATCGGCACGCCCACAGCTTCGTAGTCGCCAGAGCGGCGCAGCGCGAGCGCCCAGAAATGCGGCGGCGTCCACATGAAGGTGATGAGGAAGAGCGAAAAGGATTCGAGCGAGATATTGCCGGTGACGGCGGCCCAGCCGATCATCGGCGGAAAGGCACCCGCCGCGCCGCCAATGACGATGTTCTGCGCTGTCGAACGCTTGAGCCACATCGTGTAGATGACGACGTAAAAGAAAATGGTGAAGGCGAGAAGGCTCGCCGCGACCCAATTGACCAGGACGCCCATGGTCATGACGGCGAAAGCGGCGAGGATCGAGCCAAAGGCGGCAGCCTCGCCCGGCGTGACGCGACCTGTGGGAATGGGACGGGAAATGGTGCGCGCCATTTTCGCGTCGATGTCGGCGTCGTACCACATGTTCAGCGCACCCGAGGCCCCCGCGCCAACGGCGATGCAGAGCAGCGCCGTGAAGGCGATGACGGGGTTGAGATGGCCGGGGGCGGCGACAATACCGACAAGCGCGGTGAAGATCACCAGCGACATGACACGGGGCTTGAGCAATTCAAAAAAGTCAGCCGTCGTGCCCATGCCGCCCATGGGGGAAGCCTGGTCGCGCAGGGCCTTATTTTGAAGCGCCGTATCCGACATGGAATTGCGAACCTGAGTAGCGGACGAATGACCCGCAAAAGACCGGGGCCGGAAAGTTTCCGGCCGGGCCAAAGCCCGACCGGATGATGTTTTGACGTTCTGCTTATTTGATATGCGGCAGATCGGAGAACTGGTGGAACGGCGGCGGAGAGGACAAGGTCCATTCCAGCGTTGTGGCGCCTTCACCCCAGGGATTGCCCGCCGCGGCCTGCTTGCGCGCCAGTGACACGAAGACGCCAATAAGGAAGAACAAGACACCGAAGGACGAAATGTAGGAGCCGATCGAGGAGATCAGGTTCCAATAGGCAAATGCATCCGGATAATCGACATAGCGGCGCGGCATGCCGGCAAGACCGAGGAAATGCTGCGGGAAGAAGACAAGGTTCACACCCACGAATGTCGTCCAGAAATGCAGCTTGCCCCAGAACTCGCTGTACATGTAGCCGAACATCTTGGGGAACCAGTAGTACCAGCCCGCGAAGATGGCAAACACGGCGCCAAGCGAGAGCACATAGTGGAAATGAGCCACCACGTAGTAGGTGTCGTGAATGACGCGGTCCATGCCGGCATTGGCCAGCACCACGCCGGTGACGCCACCGATGGTGAAGAGGAAGATGAAACCAACGGCGAAGAGCATTGGCGTGTTGAAGGTGATCGAGCCACCCCACATGGTCGCGATCCAGGAGAAAATCTTGATGCCCGTGGGCACCGCGATGATCATCGTGGCGGCGACGAAATAGGCCTGCGTGTTGACCGAGAGACCGACCGTATACATGTGGTGGGCCCAGACAACGAAACCGACAACGCCGATGGCGACCATGGCATAGGCCATGCCGAGATAGCCGAAGACCGGCTTCCTGGAGAAGGTCGAGATGATCTGGCTGATGATGCCGAAGCCCGGAAGAATCAGGATGTAAACTTCGGGGTGGCCGAAGAACCAGAACAGATGCTGGAAGAGGATCGGGTCGCCGCCGCCTTCAGGCTTGAAGAAGGTGGTGCCGAAATTGCGGTCGGTGAGCAGCATGGTGATGGCGCCTGCCAGTACCGGCAGCGAAAGCAGCAGCAGGAACACTGTCACAAGGATCGACCAGACAAAGAGCGGCATCTTGTGCAGCGTCATGCCCGGTGCGCGCATGTTGAAGATGGTGGTGATGAAGTTGATGGCGCCGAGGATCGAGGAGGCACCGGCGATGTGGAGTGCGAGGATCGCGAAGTCCATGGCGGGTCCGGGCGCGCCCGTGGTCGAGAGCGGCGGATAAATCGTCCAGCCGCCGCCAGCGCCATTGCCGCCGGGAGCGCCAGGAACAAACATCGAGATCAGCAGCAGGCCGAAAGCAGGCGGCAGCAGCCAGAAGGAAATGTTGTTCATGCGCGGGAAGGCCATGTCTGGCGCGCCGATCATGAGCGGCACGAACCAGTTGCCAAAACCGCCGATCATGGCAGGCATGACCATGAAGAAAATCATGATGAGGCCATGTGCCGTCACGAACACGTTATAGAGATTGTGGTTGAGATGCAGGATGCCGCCGTCGGGATACATCAGGTTCATGCGGATGAGCACGGAAAGTGCACCGCCGATGATGCCCGCGCAAATGGCGAAAATCAGGTACATCGTGCCGATGTCTTTGTGGTTGGTCGAGTAGACGTAACGCCGCCAGCCCGTGGGGTGATCGGCGTGGTCGGCGTGCGCACCAGCTTGGCCTGCCATCTGTCTTATCCTTCGTTCTGCTGTTCAGTCTTGACTGATAACTTGTATGAGAAGCCGCGCGTTACTGCGCAGCAGGCGTGGCGGCAGCAAGGGCAAGATTGACCCCTGCGGCGACCGGCGCCGCATTTGCCTGCTTCTGGGATTCAATCCAGGAAGCAAATTCTTCCTTCGTCACGACCTTGATTTCGATCGGCATGAAGGCGTGGCTCTGGCCGCAAAGTTCCGAGCACTGGCCATAATAGGTGCCGGTCTTTTCGGCACGGAACCAGGTTTCATTCAGGCGGCCGGGGATGGCGTCCACCTTGACGCCGAAGGACGGCAGGGCGAAGGAATGGATGACATCGGCACCCGTGACGATGACGCGGACCGTTTCATCGACCGGCACGACGAGCGGATTATCGGCGGCCAGAAGGCGCGGCTGGCCGGGCTGGAGATCAGCGGCAGCGACCATGTTGGAGTCAAACGAGATGTCGCCATTGTCGGGATATTCATAGCCCCAATACCACTGGTAACCCGTGGCCTTGACCGTCAGATCCGCTGTCGGGATGACGAGTTCCTTATAGAGGAGGCGGAAGGAAGGGATGGCGATGACGACAAGGATCATGACCGGGATAACCGTCCAGGCGATCTCAAGCAGCGTGTTGTGCGAGGTCGTGGAGGGAACCGGGTTTGATTTGGCGTTGAACCGCAGGATGACGATGGCGAGGAGCAGCGTCACGAAGGCCACGATGACCGTGATGATGACCATCAGGAAGTAATGGAACGTCACGATGTCTTCCATGACCGGTGTGGCGGCCTCCTGAAGACCGATCTGACCGGCGACCGGCACGCCATCAGCCAGGGCGGCTGAGACCAGCCCGCCATCAAAATGCCCGACTGCCATAGCCACTAGAAACAGGCTGAAACCGATCAGAAACCGCATGCTTTTCCCCAGCTCTTCAATACGTCTCAACGGCCCGACTGATGAGACTGTCAGGCCCGTTTCCCCGCCAAAAACTTGTTCGGCGTCAGAAAACATAAACCGCGATGCACCGCAAGCCTTGTGGTGCGCCCAAATGACATGTCCGACTCGTGAAAGGAGTATAGACACGCCGTTTCGAAGGACTACAAGCTGCCCCCTCATTTGCGACGTTTTGCCACAAGAATCAGAAGATTGGCAGGTCTTGCCTTTTCCCCTGAAAGCCATACCGCTTTAAGGGCTATTTGTGAACAGAAGAACATCGAATCCCACCCCGCAAATGGGGAATTATATCGCTTCTCCCTTTTCCCGGCGCAAAATTGGCCTAGAGTCAGACTTGGTCGTTTGCGGAAAACGATGTTGCGTCAGTGGAACAAAAGGCGATTGGCGAATGCGCGACGAGGCCCTTATCCATTTTCATGCCGGCAAGCGGATTTCGGCCGGCCTGCTGTTGCCGCGCAATGGCGGGGCGGCCCCCGCGCTTGTCAGCGAGGCGGCGCCTTATCTTGATCCGCGCGATCCGGGCCGCTGCGTTGTCGGCTTTTGCGCCGCGCATCCGACGCTTGTTGCCGACATTACCAATGCGCCGCCTTCCGGTTGGGAAAACTGGCGCTTTGCGCAATGGGACGACTGGTTTGGCCGGATCAACGGCGTCTTTCTCGTCGATCTGATGCAGATGCGCGTCGTGCAATATCCGCTTTACAGCTGCGGGTCGCAAATCATCCGCTGCGATCTCTCGGCCATGCCCCGGCGGCTTGTTCCTGTGGCAGAATGGCTGGAATCATAATCCGCCCCGCCCCTCCCCTGCTGAAAGACAATTCATGACCCGCGCCAATCACGACGAGCTTTTCTTTTCTGCCCATGGGCTCGATCGCGACCGCGTGCAGCGGCTTGTCGGCGATGCCTTGTCGGGCTCTGATGATGGCGAATTGTTTCTTGAATATCGCCAGTCCGAAAGCCTTGCCTTTGATGACGGCCGCCTGAAAATGGCGAATTTCGACACAAGCCAGGGATTTGGCCTGCGTTGCGTGGCAGGCGAGTCAACCGGCTATGCCCATGCCTCCGAACTCAGCGAAGAGGCGATTGCACGTGCGGGCCAGGCCGTTCAGGCCGTCAAGTCAGGCGGCGACTTCACGCTGGCGGCGGGTCCGGCACGCACCAACACGCATCTTTATACGGATGAAAATCCGCTGGGCGCACAGAGCTTTGAAGAAAAGGTCAAGCTGCTCGCCGATATTGACGCCTATGCGCGCTCACGCGACCCGATGGTGCGGCAGGTTTCAGCTTCGCTTGCCGGTGAATGGCAGGCAGTCGAGATCATGCGACCTGACGGCATGATCGTGCGCGACATCCGTCCGCTGGTGCGGCTCAATGTGTCGATTGTTGTTGGCAAGGGCGACCGGCAGGAAACCGGCTCTTACGGCGTTGGCGGTCGCACGGGCTATGAACTCTATATCGATCCGATGCGCTGGCGCGGTCAGGTGGATGAAGCGCTGCGTCAGGCGCTGGTCAACATCGACAGTGTGCCAGCACCTGCGGGCGAAATGGATGTGGTGCTCGGTCCGGGCTGGCCGGGCATTTTGCTGCATGAAGCGATTGGCCACGGGCTGGAAGGCGACTTTAACCGCAAGAAGACATCAGCCTTTTCGGGCCTCCTCGGATCGCGCGTGGCCGCGCCGGGCGTCACGGTTGTCGATGATGGCACACTGGCGGATCGTCGCGGATCGCTCTCGGTTGACGATGAAGGCACACCGACCTCGCGCACGGTGCTGATCGAAGACGGCATTCTCAAGGGCTATATGCAGGACAGGCTCAACGCCCGCCTGATGGGCATGGCCGCCACGGGCAATGGACGGCGCGAATCCTACGCGCATCAGCCGATGCCGCGCATGACCAACACCTATATGCTTTCGGGCGATAAAGACCCCGGTGAAATCCTCGCCTCGGTGAAGAAGGGGCTTTATGCCGTGTCGTTTGGCGGCGGACAGGTCGACATTACGAGCGGCAAGTTCGTTTTCACCTGCACCGAAGCCTATATGATCGAAGATGGCAAAATCGGCGCACCCGTCAAGGGCGCAACGCTGATCGGCAATGGACCCGATGTGCTGACGCGCGTCGCCATGATCGGCAATGACATGAAGCTCGATCCCGGCATCGGCACCTGCGGCAAGGCCGGACAAGGCGTGCCGGTTGGTGTCGGTCAGGCAACGCTGCGCATCAACGGACTGACCATCGGTGGCACGTCGAAGGCGGCGTGAGGCCGTGACGTGCTGCCCGAAAATAAATTCAGAAAGGTGCATACTGATGGCCAGTGCTGCGCTGGAGGGCTTCATTGACGGTTTGATCAGAGTGTCTCGTGAACACGGATACCATCCGACCATATTCATTAGGCTCAGGACAAGCCGTGGCATGACGCCATTGAAGGAAAGCCGCTCAACCGTTCCTGGAATGACAGACGGCTTGCAACTTGTTGCCATCCGGGTCACGCACACAGGCGCCATGATAATCGGGATGGTAAGGCGCACGCAAACCGGGTGCGCCTTCGCTGGTGCCGCCATGGGCGAGTGCGGCGGCATGGAAGGCATCGACCGTTTTTTTGAAAATCACTCAGGTAACCAGTTTTC
>Ga0209066_10001946_pt1 | contig 26329 bp, 29 predicted proteins | sample All_14_2_FD_187198 | JGI IMG/M metagenome (GOLD analysis project Ga0209066, IMG submission 187198) | Freshwater microbial communities in response to fracking from Pennsylvania, USA - Allegheny Zone_MetaG_DW_15 (SPAdes) (version 2) ...
ACGACCGCCCGAGGGGCGGGGGCGGCTCGGCGTCACGCCCGCGGCCCCGGCCGAGCGGCGGCGCGAGCCGCCCCCGCCCCTCGGGCGGTCGTCGCAGTCGCGGCGGACGCTTCTAGACTCCCCCCAACCCCGGTAGAACGAAAGGCACATCATGGCGAAGCAATCGATCCTCGGCAGGATCTCCCAGCTCTTGCGCGCGAACGTCAACGCGCTGCTCGACCAGGCGGAGGACCCGCAGCTCATGCTGGACCAGCTGGTCCGCGACTACACGAACTCGATCGCCGAAGCGGAGAGCGCCGTCGCCCAGACGATCGGCAACCTGCGCCTCATGGAGCAGGACCACGCCGAAGACGTCGAGTCGGCCGCGGACTGGGGCCGCAAGGCGCTCGCCGCGAGCACGAAGGGGTCGGAGCTGCGGGCGGCGGGCAACACCGAGGACGCCGACAAGTTCGACAAGCTCGCCAAGATCGCGATCGGCAAGCAGATCTCGGCGGAGAACGAGGCGAAGGCCGTCGAGCCCACGATCGCCTCGCAGAGCCAGGTCGTCGCGCAGCTCAAGGACGGCCTCGAGAAGATGCGCGACAAGCTCAACGACCTCACGAGCAAGCGCGACGAGTTGCTCGCCCGGGCGAAGGTCGCGCAGGCGCAGACCCAGGTGCACGACGCGATGCAGAGCATCGACGTGCTCGATCCGACGAGCGAGCTCGGCCGGTTCGAGGAGAAGATCCGCCGCGAGGAGGCGAAGGTGCTCGGCCAGCAGGAGCTCGCCGCCTCGAGCCTCGACGCGCAGTTCGAGTCGCTCGAGGACCTCGGCAAGGACGCGGAGGTCGAAGCCCGGCTCGCCGAGCTCAAGGCCGGCGGATCCACCGCGATCACCTCCGGCAACTGAGCGCCGCACCTCTCGCGATGGGCGGGGAGGGGCGACCAACCGCCACCCCTCCCCGTCTCTTCGGCGTCGACGCGGCCCGCGGCATCGCGCTGCTCGGCATGTTCGTCGCCCACACCGTGATCGGTGGCGGCGAGAAGATCGTCGACGGCCGCTCCGCGATCCTGTTCGCGACGGTCGCCGGGGTGTCGCTCGGGCTGCTCACCGGAGGGACGACTCCCCCGGGACCGGGTGACCGCACGCGCGAGCGCCTCGTCGTGCTCGTGAGAGGGTCGGCGCTCGTGCTGCTCGGCCTCGCGCTCACGACGTTCCTCGCGCCGCCCGTCGCCGTCATCCTCGATTTCTACGGGGTCGGGTTCCTCGCCCTCATCGCCGTGCTGTTCGTCGCGAAGCCGGTGTTCGCCGTGCTCGCCGCCGTCGCGGCGTTCGCCGCGCCGCCGATCGTGGCGGCGGTCACCGACCGCGTCCCGTTCGAGGGCATCCTCGCACCGTTGCAGCCGTTCGCCCGCTGGTTCCTCTACGGCGAGTATCCGATGCTCATCTGGCTCGCGTTCCTGCTCGTCGGGCTCCTGCTCGCGCGCGCCGACCTCGCCGACCGCTTCACGGCCGCCCTCGCCCTCGTCGGCGGCGCCCTCGCGGCGGTCGTGGGCTACGGCGCGGCCTTCGCGATTCCCGGCGTGACGGCCGCCGCGCACACGGGGACGACTGCCGAGGTGCTCGGCTCGGGGGGCGTCGCGGTCGCGATCATCGGCGCGCTCTCGCTGCTGGACTCGGCGAGCGGGCGCGGCGAGCGGGTCGCCCGTGTGGTGCGGTTCGCCCTCGCCCCGATCGCCGCGGCGGGGAGCCTCTCCCTCACCTTGTACACGGCGCACGTCGTGCTCCTCGTCGCGGTGCGCGCCGCCGTCGGGGGCGACGAACGGTGGATCGTGCCGGACTGGACGCTGCCTGCCCTCGTCGTCGGATCGCTCGTCGTCGCGACGCTCTGGCGCCGGTTCGTCGGAACCGGTCCGCTCGAGGCCGGGATGCGCGCCCTCACCCGCGTCGCCGTCGGCGCGCCGCGATCTAGAGTGGCACCGTGACCCTCCGGTTCGTGCTCGTGCCGCAGTGGCAGGGTTCGCCCTCCCCGCGGGCGATGCGGCTCGCCGAGGGCGTGGCCGCGCTCCGGGGCGACCTTCCCGCGTCGGCGACCACCGAGGTGTCGGTGCCGCTCGAAGCCGGCGACGACCAGGGCACCGGGGTGCACCGGTTCTCGTCGGTGCGGCTCGTCCGGGAGCGCACGACCGACGTGCTCGACGACCTCGACGGGCCGTTCGTGATCGTCGGCGGCGACTGCGGGGTGTCGGCCGCGGGCATCGTGAGCGCCGTGCGCCGCCACCCCGAGACGGCGGTCGTGTGGTTCGACGCCCACCCCGATCTCAACGCCCCCGACACGTCGCCCTCGGGGGCGTTCTCCGGGATGGTGCTGCGCGCGGCGATCGACGACGGCGACATCGCGGCGCGGCGCGTGCTGCTCGCGGGGGCCCGCTCGTGGGACGACGGCGAGCGGGCGTTCGCCGAGACGCACGGGATGCGGTCCTTCCCCGTCGCCGAGCTCGCCGACCCGGTCGCCCTCGTGGACGCCGTCGCGGCGACCGGGGCCGACGCGGTCTACGTGCACATCGACCTCGACGTGCTCGACCCGGGAGCCCTCGACGGGCTTCTCGACCCGGAGCCGTTCGGGTTGAGCCCGGCCGCGCTCGTCGCCGCGATCCGGGCGTTGCGCGCACGGTTCCCGCTCGCCGGGGCGACGCTCGCGGCCTATGCGCCGAGCGCGCCCGACACCGAGCAGGCGGCCGACGACGCCGCGACGATCCTGCGGGTCATCGCCGCCCTCGACTGACCCGCGTCGACCGATCCGGCTCAGTCGACGCGGATCGAGTAGGTGCCGGCGGAGGCGTCGAACGCGGTGATCGTGACGACGGCATCCACGGTGCCCGCGGGCGACGGGTAGCTGCACGCGACCGTCGCCCCGACGACGATCTCGACCTCGGTCGCGTCGCACGTGACCTCGGGCACGAACCCGAGCTGCGGCGTGAGCGCGCGGATCGCGAGCGACTCGAGGTCGCCGACGGGAACGCTCGCCCCCGGCTCGGCGGTCGGCTGGGGCGCGTTGTTGGGGACGTCGGCGACCTCGATGTCGAACGCATACCGGTCGCCGTCGACGTCGGTGAAGGTGAGCACCGTGTCGAACTCGAGGCCCGCGACCGGGTCGACGAGCAGACACGTGACCGCGGATCCGGCCTTCACGCGGATGTCCTCGTCGCCGCAATCGATCGTCGGACGCACGCCCGTGACGTTCTCGAGCTCGTCGGCCGCGAGGATCTCGAGATCTTCCGGCGGCACGGTCGGGGCGGTGTCGAGCCCGACGCTGAAGGTGCACCCGGCGAGCAGTGCGAGCACGAGGCCCGCGACGGGGACGACGGTCAGGATGCGCGTGCGCACGAGCCCACTCCTTCACGAGAGATCTTGAGGGGAACGCTAGCGGATGCCGGGGGTCGCGAGCGTCGCACGGTCCGGCGGGGCGGTGCGGGGCGCGGGGTAGCCGCCTACGCTGGAGCCGTGACCGAGCGCGTGACCGTCGACCGCGAGGGGCACCTGCTGCTCATCGGACTCAATCGACCCGAGAAACGCAACGCCGCCGACTTCGCGATGCTGCAGGAGTTGTGCCTCGCGTACGGCGAACTGGATCGCGACCCCGAGCTGCGCGTGGGCGTCGTGTTCGCGCACGGCGACCACTTCACCGGCGGCCTCGACCTCGCCGACGTGGCTCCCCGCATCGGAGCGAACGGGCTCGACCTCGTGCCCGACGGCGGCCTCAATCCCTGGCAGGTCGAGGGGTCGTTTCAGCGCAAGCCCGTCGTGATCGCCGTGCAGGGCATGTGCCTCACGCTCGGCATCGAACTCGCCCTCGCGAGCGACGTCGTCGTCGCGGCCGACTCGACCGTGTTCGGCCAGATCGAGGTGCAGCGCGGGATCCTGCCGTTCGGCGGCGCGACGATCCGCTTGCCGCGGGCCGTCGGCTGGGGCAACGCGATGCGCTGGATGCTCACGGGCGACTCCTTCGACGCCGCCGAAGCCCACCGCATCGGGCTCGTGCAGGAGGTCGTCCCGCACGGCGACCAGCTCGACCGGGCCCGCGCGATCGCGGCGCGGATCGCCGCCCAGGCGCCGCTCGCCGTGCAGGCCACCCTCGCCAATGCGCGCGAGGCGATCCGCGACAGCGATGCCCGCGCCGAGCAGCAGCTTCAGCCCGAGCTCGTGCGCCTCGCATCGAGCGCGGACGCCGCCGAGGGGATGCGCGCCTTCCTCGCGCGGGACGTTCCGGAGTTCCACGGCCGATGAGCCCTCCGGTGCGCCCCGACCCCGCGAGATTGACCCGCGCGGAGCGCACGGTCGGCTCGGTCGTGCGATTCGGAGCGCGCGTCCCCGGACTGCGCCGCGTCCTGCTCTGGCCGGTGGTCGCCCGTCCGGGGTACTGGTTCGCGACCGCGTGTGCGTGGCTCTGGGGCCGCATCCTGTTCGGGCGCTACCGGCGCGGGGGCGGCATCCGCTATTTCGAAGGCCTGCCGACCTGGGCGTTCGGGCGCGGCGGCACGACGATCGGCGCGATCTACCTGACCTCGACGAACACCGGAGCTGCCGTGCTCGAGCACGAGGCCGTGCACGTCGCGCAGTGGCGACGGTACGGGCTGGCGTTCATCCCGCTCTACGTCGCCGCGGGTTCACCCGCACTCACGAATCGCTTCGAGGTCGAGGCGGGGCTCGAGAAGGGCGGCTACCTGAGGCCGCGGCGACGCGGATTCGCGTCGGATGCTTAGGCGTTCGTGAGCAGCTGCGCGGCGCGGTCGCCCGAGACCCAGCCGTAGACGCGGTGCTCGCGTTCGACGTCGACGGGGAGCATCTCGCCGAGCCAGGCCTCGACGGCGCCGCGGAGGGACTGCCCGAGGTCGCGGCGCAGCCACGTGACGCACACCCGGCCGGGGGCCGCGAGGTCGCGGACGCCGGTGGCGGAGCCCACCTCGACGAAGACCTGACCGCGAGCCTTGGCCGGCAGCGTCGCGAGCACCGTCTCGACGACCGGGAGGTCGGCCTCGATCGCCCCGAGCAGCACGAGATCGCCGGCAGCGGGTTGCCAGGAGATCGTCGCGGGGAGGAGGTCGGAGAGGTACATCGCGTACTCAGTATAGGCATGCCTTACTGAGTGTCGCCTAACCTCAGGTCACCACTGATCGGGATGCCGGCGCTCCCAGTGCAGACGCCGCTCGAGCTGCGCCCCGAGAGCGAGCAGCACGTCCTCGCGGCCCGGGCGTGCGAGGAGCTGCACCCCCATCGGCAGCCCGTCCGCCGTCACGTGCACGGGAAGCGAGAGGGCGGGGAGGCCGCTCACGTTCACCATGCTCGTGAACGGCGTGTAGAGCACCTGCTGCGCGAAATTACGCTCACCGTCCTCGGCGTCGTACCAGCCGATCGGGCGCGGCGTGAGCGCCATCGCGGGGGTGACGACGACATCCACGCGCGCCGCGCGGGCGATGAACCGGCGTTCGAACCCGGAGAGGAATGCGAGCGCCTCGGTGAGCTTCCGCGCGCTCAGCCGTCGCCCGCTCTCGACGAGCCAGCGCGTGAGCGGCTCGACGAGGTCGAGTTCCGCGTCGTCGAGGGGAAGCGCCGAGGCACCGGCCTGCCACACCGTCCGGAACGCCGGCCCGTAGCCCGGCTCCGGGTCGAACGACAGCTCTTCGATCCCGTGGCCGAGCGCGTCGAGTTCGCGCACCGCGACCTGGAGCGCCTCCTCGGCCTCCGGCGCGAGGGCGACCTCGTACTCCGTCGACCACGGTGTGTCGCGGCTCACGCCGAGCGAGAAACGACCCTCACCGCGGACGGCGGCGTTGAGGAAGGCGCCCCCGTCCCAGCGCGGCGGGGCGGTGGCCCAGGATGCCGTCCCGTCCCCGGCGAGCGCGTCGAGCAGGAGGGCGGCATCCGCCACCGTCCGGGTGAGCGATCCCGCGGTGACGAGACCGGCGAGGCCGCCGAAACCCGACAGCGCCGGCACGCGTCCGCGCGACGGCTTGAGCCCGACGAGCCCCGTCGCGGCCGCGGGGATGCGCACGGAGCCCCCGCCGTCCGATCCGGGGGCGAACGGCAGGAGACCCGCGGCGACGGCGACGGCGGCTCCCCCGCTCGATCCGCCCGCCCCGAGCGTCGGGTCGTACGGGTTGCGGGCGACCGGACCGGCGAGGGGCTCGGTATAGCTGGGAAAGCCGAACTCCGGGGCGGAGGTCTTGCCGAGGCTCACCGCTCCCGCGGCGTCGAGCACGACCGCGAGTTCGTCGGAGACCTCGGGCACGTGGTCGGCCCGGGCGCGCGAACCGTAGCGCGTGGGCACCCCGGCGCGCGCGACGAGGTCTTTGTCGCCGAACGGCAGGCCCCACAGCGGCAGCGCATGCGACAGCTGTCCCACGGCGTCGGCGCGGGCCCGGGCCGCCTCGGGGGTGACCTCGGCGAAGGCGCCGAGACGGGGGTCGAGCCGCGCGATGCGGGCGAGGTAGTGCTCGGTGAGTTCGAGAGGCGTCACCTCGCCGCGGCGCAGCCAGTCGAGCTGCTCGGAGGCCGTCAGGTGGTGGAGTTCGAACACGGGTCGAGCCTAAGGACTTGACATCGCCCGTCGCGCCTGGTTGGTTAGTCACTCAAGTAACTAACCAACAGACCGAGAGGAGGGAACCGATGGACGACAGCCGCCCGCTCTTCCAGCAGATCGCCGAGCAGATCGCGAGCGACATCATCTCCGGAGCCCTTCCCGAGGAATCCCAGGTGCCCTCGACGAACGAGTTCGCCGCGTTCCTGCGCATCAACCCGGCGACCGCCGGCAAGGGCGTGGGCCTGCTCGTCGAGGCCGGGATCCTCTACAAGAAGAGAGGCATCGGCATGTTCGTCGCCACCGGCGCCCGCAGCCGTCTCGTCGCTGAGCGGCGCGAGGCTTTCCGCGACCAGTACGTCGCCCCCCTGCTCGCCGAAGCCCGAAAGCTCGGCATCGACTCGGGTGAGCTCATCGGACTCATCCGCGACACCGACAAGGAGAACAACTCATGAGCACGATCGTGGAGGTCCGCGGCCTCACCAAGCGCTTCGGCTCCCTCGCCGCCGTCGACGACGTGTCGTTCCGGCTCGAGGAGGGCGGAATCTACGGCCTGCTCGGACGCAACGGCGCCGGCAAGACGACCCTGATGTCGCTGCTCACCGGACAGGAGTTCGCGACGAGCGGCACCATCACGGTCTGGGGCGAGTCCCCGGTCGAGAACGCCGGAGTGCTCGAGCGCGTGTGCTTCATCAAGGAGAGCCAGAAGTACCCCGACGACTTCAAAGCCAAGCACGTGCTCAAGATCGCGCCGCGGTTCTTCCCCAACTGGGATCAGGACTTCGCCGACCGCCTCATCGAGGAGTTCCGCGTGCCCGTCGACCGCAAGATGAAGAAGCTCTCCCGCGGCCAGTTCTCGGCCGTCGGGGTGATCGTCGGACTCGCGTCGCGCGCCCCGCTCACCTTCTTCGACGAGCCGTACCTCGGCCTCGACGCCATCGCGCGGCAGCTGTTCTACGACCGGCTGCTCGCCGACTACTCGGAACACCCCCGCACGATCGTGCTCTCGACGCACCTGATCGACGAGGTGAGCGACCTGCTCGAGCACGTCATCGTGATCGACGACGGCGCGCTCCTCGTCGACAGCCCCGCCGACGAGCTGCGCGGCTCGGCCACGACCGTGGTCGGGGGCCGCGACGCCGTCGAGCGCTTCGTCGGGTCGCGCGAGGTACTCCACCGCGACGCGATCGGCGGGCTCGTCTCGCTCACCGTCGCGGGCCTCTCCCCCGCCGAGCAGCAGGCGGCGCGCGCCGCGGGGCTCGAACTCGGCCCCGTCTCCCTCCAACAGCTCGTCGTGCGCCTGACGACAGGTCGCGCCGTCGACTTCCAAGAGCAGCCCACCGACACCGACAAGGAGCCCCGCGCATGACCGCCCTCCCGCTCACCCTCGCCGCCCCGTCGGCGCGTCCCCTCGGCTCACGATTGGTGAACGTCGCGCGGCTGCACGCCGCGAACCCGTTCACGATCTTCTGGACGCCGCTCTACGTCGTCGGGCTGATCTTCGCCGCCAACTGGGTCATCTGGTGGATCGTCCGCACCGCGGCTCCGAACAACCCGGAGACCGTGCAGGGGGTCTCGAACGGCTTCCAGTACAGCGGCGCGAGCCTGTGGATCTTCGTCTACATGATGGTCATCGCCATCATGGCGATGAATGCGTCGTTCTCGCTCGCCCTGGGCTTCGGCTCGACCCGGCGGGACTTCATCCTCGGCACCGGGCTGACGTTCGTCGGGCTCGCGGCGCTGTACTCGCTCATCTACATCCTGCTCGCGGGCATCGAGACCTGGACGGGCGGGTGGGGACTCGGCGGCGCGATGTTCAACAGCATCTTCTTCGGGCTCGAGTCGCCGTGGTGGCTGAGACTGTTCCACGTCTTCGCCCTGTTCCTGTTCTTCTTCGCGATCGGGAGCGCGTTCGGGTCGATGTACGTGCGGTGGAAGGCCCGCGGGCTGTCGCTGTTCTTCGTGATCCTCTCGGCCGTGCTGCTCGGCATCGTCGCGCTCATCACCGTCACCGCGTCGTGGCCCGCGGTCGGCGAGTTCTTCGTCGCCGTCGGCTTCACGGGGGCCTACGCGCTGAGCCTCGTGATCTCGGTGATCGCCGGCGTCTCGGCCTACGGCATCCTGCGCAAGGCGACGCCGCGGAGCTGACGGACGAGGGTGATACATTCCCCAGGAACAGGGAGGGTGCGGATGCGGCGACGCGGAATCGCGGGGGCGGCGCTCGCGCTCGTCCTCCTCACGGGATGTGCCCCCGACGCCGACGGCGCGACGCAGTCGCCGAGTCCCGAGACCGAGCCGACGCCGACCGTCACGACGCCGACCGAGGCCCCCGGCGTGCCGGTCTTCGAACTGCCGAGCCGGTGCGCCGACATCCTCACCGCCGAGACGCTCGCGGCCTTCGCATCCGACGGCCGCGAGCTCCTCGGCGGTCCCGATGGGCTCTACGGCGAGGACTACTTCGAGGACCCGACTCCCGAAGAGCAGGCCGGCGGCATCACGTGCGTCTGGGGCGACGAGTCGGCACCCGCCACCACTGTCATCGTGTCGGTCGCGCCGCTCAGCACCGCGACGCGGTCCGGGGTCGTGAGCAGCCTCATCGAGACGGGTCTCATCGAGTCGCAGGTCGACGGAGCCCTCACCTACGCCCGCATCGGCGACGAGGTCAGCGCCCCCGGCGAGCTGCACGTCATCCGCAGCGACAGCTGGATCTCGGTCATCGAAGCTCTCGGCGGCGAAGACCGGTTCCAGCAGGCGACCGAACTCGTCGACGAGGTCACCTCGCTCGTCTACGTCGAGCGCTGAGCGTCGACGCCGACCCCTGGACCTCAGCTCTCGGCTGGCCCGAGCTCTTCGAACACCGTGATCTGCATGCCGCCGGGTGCTTCCAGCCGCGCGTTGAGCGAGCGCCATGGCGTCTCGGTGGCGCCGGCGACGAGTTCCGCACCGCCCGACGTGAGCCGCTCTGCCGCGGCGGCGGCATCCGGAACCTCGAAGGCGACGCGCACGGTGAGCGGATACGAATGAGCGACCGCACGACCGACCTCGACGTCGTCGATGTAGGCGACCTGCGCGGGGTTGGCGAGCTCGAGCGTCGCCGTCGGCACCTCGAGGATCACGACGCGCGCTCCCCCGTCGCCGTCGTACGACTCGAGCTCGCGCAGGCCGAGCACGTCCCGGTAGAACGCGAGCGCCGCGTCGAGGTCGGCGGTCTCGAGCACGAGCCGCAACTGCGCCACGGGCGGCCGGTCGGTCACTTGAGGCTCTTCTGCATGAGCACGGTGCCGAGCCACCGGCCGAACTTGAAGCCGACCTTGCCCATGTGGCCGATCTGGGTGAACCCGAAGCTCTCGTGCAACCGGATCGACGCCTCGGCGCCCTTGTCGGCGATCACCGCGATGACCTCTTTGACGCCGGCCGCTTTGGCGCGCGGCAGCAGCTCGGCCATGAGCGCCTTGCCGAGCCCCTTCCCCGTCGAGGCGGGGCCGAGGTAGATCGAGTTCTCGACCGTGAAGCGGTAGGCGGCCTTCGTCTTCCACGGCAGCACGTAGGCGTAGCCGAGCATGACGCCGCGCGGGCTCTCGGCGACGAGCCAGGGGTAGCCGAGTTCGGCGACCTTCGCGAACTTCGCCCGCATCTCCTTGAGCGTCAGCGGTTCCTCGTCGAACGTGACGGTCGAATTCGCGACGTAGTGGTTGTAGATCTCGAGCATGTGCGGGATGTCGCGGCTCGTCGCATCCCGGATCTCGAACGCGAACTCCGGCTCGGCCGGTGGGGACGGCTTGAGGTGCGGCGGGAGCTTCCGCCGCGGGTTGTATTCCTCCTCCAGCACGCCGCGATCCTATGTCGAGAGACCGGGTGTGTGCCCGGATTCGGGGTCGAGTCGCCAGTCGATCGGATCGGCCCCGGCCGCCCGCAGCAGCTCGTTGGCGCGGCTGAACGGCCGCGACCCGAAGAAGCCGCTCGAGGCCGAGAGCGGGCTCGGATGCGCCGAGGCGATGACGGCGGTGTCGCCGAGGAGGGGACGCAGCGTGCCGGCATCCCGCCCCCAGAGGATCGCGACGAGCGGCGTGCCGCGGGCGACGAGCGCCCGGATGGCGGCCTCGGTCACCTCCTCCCAGCCCTTGCCCCGGTGCGAGCCCGACACGCCCGCCTGCACCGTGAGCACGCGGTTGAGCAGCATGACGCCCTGCTCCGACCAGGCCGTGAGGTCGCCATGCGGTGCCGGCGGGATTCCGAGATCGTCGTGCAACTCGCGGTAGATGTTGGCGAGGCTGCGCGGGATCGGGCGCACCTGCCGGTCGACCGCGAACGACAGCCCGATCGGATGCCCCGGCGTCGGATACGGGTCCTGGCCGACGATGAGCACGCGCACGCGCTCGAACGGGGCGGTGAAGGCGCGCAGCACGTGGCGCCCCTCCGGGAGGTACCGACGGCCGGCCGCGACCTCGCCGCGCAAGAACTCCCCCATCGCGGCGACCCGCTCCGCGACGGGCTCGAGCGCGGATGCCCAGCCCGGATCGACGAGGTCCGCGAGCGGCCGCGGGGTCGCCGTCACGCGCCCTCGGGGTAGGAGACCGGCCCCTCGCTCGACCAGGGGAACATGATCCACTTGTCGGTGCTGCGCCACACGTAGGTGGGCTCGATGATCGTGCGCGGCTTGCGGTAGAGGCAGACGCTGCGCACCTCGCCGCCGCCGGCTTCGAGCAACTGCACGACGAGTTTCAGGGTGCGCCCGGAGTCGGCGACGTCGTCGACGAGCAGGATGCTCTTGCCTTGAAGCGACTCCTGATCGAGGGTCGGGGGGAGCACGATGGGCGCCTCGAGCGTCTCCTCGACGTCGGTGTAGAACTCGACGTTGAGACTGCCGAGCATCTTCACCCCGAGCGCGTAGCCGAGGGCCCCGGCGAGCGTGAGCCCGCCCCGAGCGATGCCGATGATCGCGTCGGGCCGGAAGCCGTCCTCCGCGATCGTCATCGCGAGCTCGCGAGCCGCCCGGCCGAAGGTCTCGTAGGTCAGGATCTCGCGTTCGTCGGCCACCCGCCGAGCCTATCCGGCTGCCCGCCGCCGCTAGTGTTCCGTCATGACCGATCGCTCGCGTTCGATGGCGCAGATCACCTTCGCCCTCGTCGGGTTCCTGTTCCTGCTCGAGATCACGAGCGGGATCATCCAGGGCTACTACATCCCGCTCATCAGCGATCTCGTGCTGCACCTGGGCATCACGGATGCCGACTTCAACTGGTTCGAGGCCGCGCAGCTGCTGCTCTCCGCGCTCGCGGTGCCGATCCTCGCGAAGCTCGGCGACATGTTCGGTCACAAGCGCATGCTGCTCGTGTCGACGGCGCTCACCGCCGCGGCATCCTGGTGGCTCGTCGTCGCGGGCGACTTCACGACCTTCCTCATCGCGTGGGCGCTGCAGGGCTTCTACTCGGTCTGGCTCCCCCTCGAGATCGCCCTCATCTTCGACAAGGGCCGGCGCAGCAAGACCGGCGTCTCGCAGACCCGCCGCGCCGCGGGCCTCCTCGTGATCGCCCTCGAAGCCGGAGCGATCGCGGGCGCCCTCGGCGGCGGCGCGATCTTCGTGCAGACCGGCGGCGACATCGCGTTCACGCTCGCGATCCCCGCGATCGTCGTGACGGCGGCGTTCTTCGCGATCCTGTTCGGGGTGCCCGAGTCCGAGCGCGGCGTCGACCGCTCGCTCGACTTCTTCGGATTCGTGCTGCTGACCTTCGCACTGCTGCTCACGACCTCGTCGCTCACCTTCCTGCGCATCAACGGGCCCGGCACGTGGTGGGTGTGGGTCATCATGGCCGCGGGTCTGCTGTCGTTCGTGCCGTTCGGCCGCTGGGTGCTCGGGCGCGACGACCCGGCGATCGACCTGCGCGTGCTCGCGCAACCCCAGATGTGGCCCATCCAGATCACGGCGGGCCTGTTCGGCATCAGCGTGCTCGGCGCCCAGGTGCCGCTCTCGACGTTCGCCGGCACCGATCCGGAAGTCGCCGGCTTCGGGCTGGGTCTGAGCTCCGGGATGCGGTCGGTCGTCATCGGCATCTACCTCATCTCCCTCATCGTCGGCGCGGCGCTGTTCGCGATCTTCGCCCGGCGGCTCACCCCGCGGATCGCGCTCATCGTCGCGACCGCGCTCGTCACGGTCGGGTACTTCGCGCTCATCCCGTTCCACGACGACCTCGCCCAGGTGCTCACGTGCATCTCGATCGCGGGCATCGGCTCGGGCGCACTCGTCGCGGCCCTCCCCGCTGCCGCGGCGGCCGCGGCACCCCGCGGGCAGACGGGCATCGCGGCGGGTCTGACGAACACGACCAAGACGATCGGCGGCGCGTTCGCCTCCGCGACCTTCGGACTCGCGCTCGCGACCGGGGTCACGGCCGGTGTCGGCACGGCCGCGAGCCTCTCGGGCTACTACACGGTGTGGATCGTGTGCGGGGCGAGCGCTCTCGTCGCGACCGTGCTGCTGTTCTTCGTGCCCAAGCTCGCGTTCGCCGACCCCGTCGATGCCGACCACGACGGCTATTTGCCCGAGACGGTCGCTCCGTCGCCCAGAAAGGCGACCAAGTCGGGCAAATAGCCGCTAATCGCGCGGAACGAGCGGGGTGCGGACGACCTTGTGCGGGGCCGCCTGAGCGACCGGCTTGATCGTCACGAGGTCGAGGTTGACGTGGCCGGGCAGTTCGATCGCGTGCACGATCGCCTCGGCGATGTCCTCGGCGACGAGCGGGGCGTCGACGCCCGCGTAGACGGCATCCGCCTTCTGCTGATCGCCGCCGAAGCGCACGAGGGAGAACTCGTCGGTGCGCACCATCCCCGGCGCGACCTCGAGCACGCGGATCGGCTCGCCCGCGAGCTCGAGCCGCAGCACGGCCGTGAGCATGTGCGCGCCGGCCTTCGCGGCGTTATACCCGGCACCGCCCTCGTAGGCGACGTGCGCCGCGATCGACGTGAGGTTGAGGATGTCGGCGTGGCCGGCCTCCCGGGCCCCGTCGCGCAGGGCGGGCAGCAGGGCCGCGATCACGTTCTTGACGGCGAGCACGTTGATCTCGAACATCGCGCGCCAGTCGGCCGGGTCGCCGGCTTCGACGCTCGACATGCCGAAGGCCCCGCCCGCGTTGTTGACGAGGGCATGGAGCGGCCCGAGCGCGGCGACCTCGTCGCGCAGCAGTACGACGTCGCCCGGCTCGGTCAGGTCGGCACGCACCGGGTGGAACGCGTCGCCGAGCTCACCCGCGAGCGCCGCGAGCCGCTCGGTGCGCCGGGCGACGCCGATCACCTGCCAGCCCCGGGCCGCGAACAGCCGCGCCGTCGCCTCCCCGATTCCCGAACTCGCCCCGGTCACGACCACACGCTTTGCCATGCGTCAACGGTACGGCGTTCGCGGACGGCCGCCGCGTAGGGTGAATCGGGTGAGCGGAAGCCGCATCCCCCTCTGGGACAACGCGCGATTCGCGTGCATCGTGCTCGTCGTCATGGGGCACGCGATCCAGCGGCAGACCCTCGACTCCGACAACGCGCTCACGCTCTACCTCTTCGTCTACGCGTTCCACATGCCCGCGTTCGCGATCATCAGCGGCTACTTCTCGCGCGCGTCGCCACCCGGCACCCGGCAGATGCTGCGCGTGCTCACCGACTTCGTGCTCCCCTACGTGATCTTCGAGAGCATCTGGAGCCTCGTGCAGTTCCTCGTCGAGGGACGGTCGGTGTTCAACCCGGCGGAGCCGTCGTGGACGCTGTGGTTCCTGCTCGCGCTCGCGATCTTCCGCCTCGTGCTCCCGTACCTCGTGCTGCTGCGTTGGCCGCTCGCCTGGGCCGTCGTGCTGAGCGTCGGCGTCGGGTATCTGGCCAACGTCGACTCGACCTTCTCGCTGTCCCGCGCGATCGGCATCCTGCCGTTCTTCGTGCTCGGCTGGCAGCTGCGGCAGTGGGGGCTCGTGGAGCGGTGGAACGCGCTGGGCGGCATCGTCTGGGCGTGGCGCGGGGCCGCCCTCGGGGTCTTCGCCGCCTGGCTCGTGATCGTGGGCCTCACGATCACGACGCTGCGCGAGTTCACGCTGCAGCGCTGGTTCTTCTACGACGACTCCTACCAGGGGCTCGGCGAGCCGGTGTGGTGGGCGGGCCTGCTGCGCCTGGGTTTCATCGCCCTCGCGGTCGTGCTGTGCGCCGCGTTCTTCGCGCTCATCCCCCGCCGGGAGACCTTCTTCAGCGCCTTCGGGCAGGCGACGATGTACGTCTACCTGCTGCACAGTTTCGTGCTCTACCCGCTGCGCGAGTCGGGCGTGCTGCGCGACGATCACGCCTCCGCGACCTGGTTGCTGACGATGGTCTTCGCGTCGATCGCGATCGCGCTCGCGCTCGCGAGTCCCGTCGTGCGTCGCGTGTTCCGTCCGCTCGTCGAGCCGAAGCCGCGGTGGCTGTTCCGGGTGACCGACGAGCGGCGCGGCGCGTCGCGCACCGATCCGGTGGGCGCGCGGCGTCCTGAGAACCGGTGACCCGTGCCGTCGGGTTACGCCAGGTTGCGCGGGGTCTGGCCGGGTCGCGTCGCGGAACCTAGGCTCGCATCCGGTCGAGGGGTCAACCTCGGCCGCACGCGACCACACGAGGAGCACCCATGTCGGACTGGAAGTTCGAGACCAAGCAGATCCACTCCGGGGCGGCTCCCGACCCGGTGACCAACGCGCGCGCGACGCCGATCTACAAGACGACGTCGTACGTGTTCAACAGCGCCGACCACGCGAAGAACCTCTTCGCGCTCGCCGAGTTCGGCAACATCTACACGCGCATCATGAACCCGACCCAGGCGGTCATCGAAGAGCGCCTCGCCGCGCTCGAGGGCGGCACCGCGGCCCTCGCCGTCGCGTCGGGCTCGAGCGCCATCACCTACGCGGTGCTCAACATCGCAGGGGCCGGCGACCACATCGTGTCGTCGTCGTCGATCTACGGCGGCACGTACAACCTGTTCAAGTACACGCTCGCGAAGCTCGGCATCGAGGTCACGTTCGTCGAGAACCAGGACGACGCCGAGGAGTGGCGCGCCGCGATCCGCCCGAACACGAAGCTGCTGTTCGCCGAGACGATCGGCAACCCGCGCATCAACATCCTCGACATCGAACTCGTCGCCGAAGTCGCCCACGACAACGCGCTGCCGCTCATCGTCGACAACACGATCGCGACGCCCTACCTCATCCGGCCGTTCGAGTTCGGCGCCGACATCGTCGTGCACTCGGCGACGAAGTTCCTCGGCGGCCACGGCACCGTCATCGCCGGCATCATCGTCGACGGCGGCACGTTCCCGTGGAGCCAGCACGTCGACAAGTTCCCGGGGCTCACCGAGCCCGACCCGTCGTACCACGGCGCGTCGTACACGACGGTGCTCGGCGACGGGATCGCCTACGTCATCAAGGCCCGCGTGCAGCTGCTGCGCGACACCGGAGCGGCCCTCTCCCCCGACAGCGCCTTCTCGCTCATCCAGGGCGTCGAGACGCTCTCGCTGCGCATCGAGCGCCACGTCGAGAACGCGCAGGGCATCGCCGAGTGGCTCGAGTCGCACCCGGATGTGGCGACCGTGAGCTACGCGGGCCTGCCGTCGAGCCCGTGGCACGAGACGGCCGCGAAGTACGCCCCGAAGGGCGTCGGCGCGGTGCTGTCGTTCGAGCTCAAGGGCGGGGTGGATGCCGGACGCGCCCTCGTCGAGAGCGTGAGCCTGTTCAGCCACCTCGCCAACATCGGCGACGTGCGCTCGCTCATCATCCACCCGGCGTCGACGACGCACAGCCAGCTCACGCCCGAGCAGCAGCTCACGACCGGGGTCACCCCGGGCCTCGTGCGGCTCTCGATCGGTCTGGAGAACATCGAGGACCTCAAGGCCGACCTCGAGGCCGGCTTCGCCGCGGCCCGCAAGGTGAGCGCCGCGAACGCCTCCGCGTAGCCCCTCCGGCGGCGGCCTCCCGCCGTCCCGCTGCGGCCCCCGGTGTCACAATCACCGGGGGCCGCGGCTTTTCCGCCAGAATCGGTAGCGACATGGACTGGCAGACTCCCGAAGACGCCGCCCCGTCGGCGTTCGTGACGGAGTCCCAACGCCGGAGGGTCGCGGGCAAGCCCCCGGCGACGGGCGCGTGGCGCGAGGGCGACGACCCCGGAGACCGACGTTTCGCCGTGCTCGGCGATCTCGCCCTCGAGCGCGGGGGCGGCATCCCTAACGTCACGATCGCCTACGAGACGTGGGGCGAGCTCGCCGCCGACGGCTCGAACGCCGTGCTCGTGCTGCACGCCCTCACCGGCGACAGTCACGTGCTCGGCCCCGCCGGCCCGGGGCACCCCACCGCGGGGTGGTGGTCGGGGCTCGTCGGCCCGGGCAAGGTGATCGACACCGAGCGGTACTTCGTGGTGGCCCCGAACATGCTCGGCGGCTGCCAGGGCTCGACCGGTCCCGCCTCCCTCGCTCCCGACGGCGTCGAGTGGGGGCCGCGCTTCCCGTACCTCACGATCCGCGACCAGGTGGCGGCTCAGGCGGCGCTCGCCGACCTGCTCGGCATCGACCGCTGGGCGCTCGTCGTCGGCGGGTCGATGGGCGGCATGCAGGTGCTCGAGTGGGGCGTCCTGCATCCCGATCGGATGGAGCGGCTCGCGATCCTCGCCGCCCCGCCGCTGTCGAGCGCCGACGAGATCGCCCTCAACTCGGTGCAGGCCGAGGCGATCCGCATCGATCCGGCGTTCCGCGGCGGCGAGTACTACGACGCCGAGGAGGGGGAGGGCCCGCACCGCGGTCTCGCGCTCGCCCGCCGCATGGCGCTGTTGAACTACCGTTCGCCGACGGAGCTCAACGACCGGTTCGAGCGGTCCTGGCAGAGCGGCATCAGCCCGCTCGGGGGCGGGGGCCGGTTCGCCGTGGAGAGCTATCTCGACTTCCACGGCAACAAGTTCACGCGGCGCTTCGACGCCAACAGCTACCTCGTGCTCACGGATGCCATGGACTCGCACGACCTGGGGCGTGACCGGGGCGGGGTCGCGGCGGCGCTCGCGACGGTGACGGCACGCGCGCTCGTGCTCGGGATCGACTCCGATCGCCTGTTCCCGGTGCCCGGGCAGGAGATCATCGCGCGCCACCTGCCGGGCAACATCGACGGCGACGTGCCGGTCGTGATCTCGTCGCCGTTCGGGCACGACGCCTTCCTCATCGAGGACGCACTCGTCGGCGCGGAGTTGCGTCGGCTGCTCGCGACGTGATCCCGCGGTTCGTCGCCGGTGTCGCCGCGCTGGCGCTCGTCGCCGGCGCAGCCGTCGGATGCTCCCCGGCCCCGCCGGCGCTCTCCCCCGAGGTGACGGTCACGGTCTACCAGCCGCGCACCGATATCGCGCTCGGGCGCCTCGCCCTCCAGGTCCGCAACGGCACCGACTCCCCGCTCGAGGTCGTCGCCGCACGCCTGACGTCGCCCGACTTCCTCGGCGACGTCGTGTGGCCCGGCGAGACCGCGACGGTGCCGGCCGGTCTCGCCCTCGACCTGCGCGCTCCCCTGCCCGAGGTCGAGTGCTCGGCCGACCCGGCTCCGCGGGCCCGCCTCGAGGTGCGGATCGACGGGCGGACGGTGAGTGCCGAGCTTCCCGTCGAGGACCCCTTCGGCCTCCTCCCGCGGCTGCGCGAGGAGGCGTGCCTCGCGGCCGCGATCGCCGACATCGCGACCATCACCCCGCGCGAGATCCTGGTGACCGACCCGAACGGGCCCGCCGTGCTCGTGCTCGACGTCGTGCCGAGCGGCGCCGCCGGCACGATCCTGCTGCAGGATGTCGGCGGCACGACCCTCCTGCAACCCGCGCGCGACGGCGGCGGCGTCGACCGTCTCGATCTCGGCATCGCGATCGACGCGGCAGGACCCGCGGAGGTGCGGGTGGAGTTCGTGCCCAACCGCTGCGACGCGCATGCGCTCGCGGAAGACAAGGTCGGCACGATCATCCCGTTCACGGTGTCGACCCCCGCGGTCGCCGAGTCCCGGTGGCTGCTGCCGGCGACGGCGGAGCAGCGCGGGCGGTGGTACGCGTACGTCGCCGCGTACTGCGGGCTCCCCGGCGCCTGAAACTGTCCCCCGCGGGGGTACCCCGGGTTTCCGCGTGGCACCCCCCGTTCGCGTGGCACGGTGTGTCACGATGACGCACAGCATGGACCTCATCAGCAAGGAGCGCGACCGTCTCCTCCAGCGCAGCGCCCGCGTGTACGGTCTCGGATTCACCGCGGTCTCCGCGGTGTGCTTCGCGCTTCCGGGGGCGGTGCCGATTCCCGTGCTGCTCATCGGCTCGCCGCTGTACGTCATCCTCGCGGCGGCCCTCGTCGCCGTCGGCCTCAGCCGGGCGATCTGGTGGCCGATCATCGCGCTCGTCGCGGGTCTCGGCGTCGTGGCGACGGTCGCCCTCCTCGCCGCTCCGCCGACCGTCGCGGCGTCGCTCGCGGTGCTCAACCTCGCGGCGGCCGGCATCCCGTCGATCGCCCTCGTGCTCACCACCACGCTGCCGCGGCTGCTGCTGCTCGGGGTGGGGGCGCTCGCGTCGGTCGCGACGATCGTCGCCGCCGAGATCGCGGAACCGCCGCAAGCGCTGCGCGCGGGCGGCACGGCGCTCGTCGGATGGGGACTCGCCGCGCTCGTCGCGGTGTGGATCAACGCGGGAGTGCCGCAAGTCGCGAAGCGCATCGCGAGCATCGGCCGCGCCCATCGCGCGGAGCGTCAGGCGAGCGAACTGGAGGCCCAGCGCCGCCAGGGGGCGCGCTTGCTCCACGACACGGTGCTCGCGACGCTCACCCTGCTCGCGCACTCCGGCGTGGGCGTGAAGCCCGACGCGCTGCGGCAGCAGGCCGCCGACGACGCCCGCCTACTGCGCCAGCTCCGCCTCGGTCAGGCTCCGGCCACGCCGACCGAGACCGGCTCGGTTCCCGTCATCACGACCGACGAGACGGTGCTCGGCACGACGCTCGAATCGGTCAAGCAGCGATTCGGCCGCATGGGGCTCACCGTGTCGTGGCACGGCACGGGGCAGGTGCTGCTGCCGAGCGAGGTGCTCGACGCCTTCCTCCTCGCCCTCGCGGAGTGCCTCGAGAACGTGCGCCGACACTCGGGAGTCACCGAGGCGCACGTCACGATCACCGACGACGACAAGATGGTGCGCGCCCTCGTCACCGACGCCGGGGTGGGCTTCGACATCTCCGACATCGACGAGGCGAAGCTCGGGTTCGCGGAGTCGGTCGTCGGGCGGCTGCGCGAAGTCGGCGGCAACGCCCGCCTGTTCTCGGCCCCCGGCTCGGGAACGACCGTGGCTTTGGAGGTGCCGCGCGGATGAGCAAGAGCGACACGATCCAGTTCTCCCAGCCGGAGGAGAACACCCTCGGCGTCGTCGTCGGCAACGCCCGGCGGGCTGTGCAATCGACCGCCCGTCGCCTCGGCCGCGCCGCGAGCGCCCACCGCGCGAGCCTCGGCACGGCGTTCCTGGGGCTCGGCGCGGTCATCGTCGTCGGCTTGCGCGCCGTCTACGGTCTCATCTGGTTCGTCGGCCAGTGGGAGGTCTACCCCGAACCGTTCGCGGCGCTCGCCGCGTGGATCGTGCTCGCCGCCGTGCTCGTCGGCGCGATCGTGATGTCGCGCGTCACCGGCGACCGACTGCCCGACTGGATGTTCGGCCTCTTCCTCGCCGGCCTCGCGATCGCCTTCGCCCTCGACGTCATCGCGATCTGGGAGCTGCGCGACATCGGCGGGCACGCGACCGCCGCCGTGACCGCCGGCATGGCGCTGCTCGTGCTCGTCGCCCTGCGCGGCTCGGTCGAGATCCTCGCCGCGACGGCGATCGTCGCCCTCGCCCTCCTCGTCGTCATGTTCCTCGACGCCCCGCTCGGCGCGTTCGGCGATGCGACCTGGATCGCGACGCAGGTGACCGCGATCGCCGGGGCGGTGCTCCCCCCGCTCATCGGCGTCGTGATCGTCGAGGGGTTCCGCCGCATGGTGCAGGTCGAACTCGACCGCGTGCTCGTGCAGAGCACCGTCTCGGCCCCGCGCTTCGCGGTCGGGATGCTCGCGTCGGAGGAGCTCGCGCGTCTCGACCTCGCGGCCGAGGAGCTGCTCGACGCGGTCGCGACGAAGAAGACGAACCTGCCGCTCACCCCCAAGAACGCCTCGGTCGCGGCGCAACTCGCGACCGAACTGCGCCTCCACCTCATCGAGGGGCGCCGCGAGACCTGGCTCTACCACGCGGTGAGCGAGTCGGAGCAGCTGGGCAAGTCGGTGACGCTCTCCGACAAGTCGAGCCTCGCCGGCCTGCTCGACCCGACGCAGCGCGACGGCCTGCTCTCGGCGGCGTGGCTGCTCGTCGCCGACGTCCCCTCCGCCGCCAACCCCCGGCGCCGGGGGGCGACGCGCACGGTCAATCTGCAGATCGGGCCGGTCGTGCCCGGAGGCGACGTCCCCGACCACAAGATCGCCGTCCCCATCACGATCACGACGACCGGGGTTCCGCGAAACCGCGTCGACTCGGGTGTCTGGGACGCCATCGGGCGCATCGGGCGGTACTCTGACTCCACTCAGGATGGCAGCCTGCGCGTCGACATCGACTGCATCGTCGACAACCCGGCCGACCAATAGCCCCCGCACCCTGACGGAAGGAACCCTGTGGCCGCCCCCATCCGCGTCGCCCTCGTCGATGATCACCGCATGATCCTGGGGGCGCTCACGGAGTGGATCCGCAGCACCGCCGACGACATCGACGTGGTCGCCGCCGTCCCCACCTGGCCCGAGTTGCTGACGCATCCGGAGTTCCCGGTCGACGTCGTGCTGCTCGACCTCGACCTCAAGGACAACCTCCCGGTCGCCCTCAAGATCTCGACGCTCAAGACCACCGGCGTGCGCACGGTGCTCATGAGCACCTATTCGGAGCCCAACGTCGTCCGCGAGGCGCTCGCAGCGGGGGCGCTCGGGTACCTCGTGAAGAGCGAACCGGTCGACATGATCATCGAGGCGATCCGCGCCGCGGCGCAGGGCGAGAGCTTCATCTCCGCCGAACTCGACCTCGCGATCAACGCCGCCGACATCGGCGGGGCGCCGAAGCTCAGTGCGCAGGAACGCCGGGTCATGGCGCTCTACGGCGGTGGCGAACCGGTCAAGGCCGTCGCCTACCAGCTCGGCATCTCGGAGGAGACCGCGAAGTCGTACCTCAAGCGCATCCGCGAGAAGTACCGGGTCGCGGGGATCGACGTCGGAACCAAGGTCGCTCTGCGACGCCGCGCCATCCAGGACGGCATCCTCATCCAGGACGGCCCGTCGGGGTCGTTCTAGCCCTCGCGCTCCCGGCGCGCGTGACCATCCCCCCGAGGACGGCGAGCAGGATGCCGGGTCCGCAGAGTGCGAGCCCGATCCAGGTCGGCGAGAGGTAACCCCACCCGGCCGAGATGACGGCGCCGCCGAGCAGTGCCCCGATGCTGTTGCCGAGGTTGAGGGCCGAATGGTTGGCGGCCGCCGCGAGCGTCTGACTGTCGCCCGCGACATCCATCAGACGGGTCTGGATGGCGGGCGAGATCGCCGCGGACGCGAGGCCGACGGCGAACAGTCCGCCGAACAACCCCGGAACCGTGTGTGCCGTGAGGGCGAGGCCGAGGAGGGCCGCGACGAGCAGCCCGAAGCACAGGAACACCGCGCGGAGGGCACCGCGATCCGCGAAGCGGCCGCCGAGCAGATTGCCGACCGTCATCCCGAGCCCCATCGCGACGAGCGCGATCGGCACGACCGCCGCAGGCAGTCGCGTGATCTCGGTCGTGAGCGGAGCGACGTAGGTGTAGACGGCGAAGAACCCGCCGAAGCCGAGCGCTCCCGTGCCGAGCGCGAGCCACACGGCGGGACGCGCGAAGCCCCCGAGCTCGCGTCGCACCGTCGCGCCCGGATCGCCGGGCAGCTTCGGCACGACGAGGGCGATCGCGACGACGGTGAGCGCGAAGATCGCCGCGACCGCGAGATAGGCGACCCGCCATCCCGCGGCCTGCCCGAGGGCCGTGATCGCCGGAACGCCGACGACGTTCGCGATCGTGAGCCCGGAGAGCACGAGGGCGATGCCCTGCCCGCGCTTGCCCGGGCCCATGAGGGACGCCGCGACGAGCGCGGCGATGCCGAAGTAGGCGCCGTGCGGGAGCGCGGCGACGAACCGCGCGACGACGACGAGTTCGAACGTCGGAGCGAGCGCCGAGGCGGCGGTGCCCGCGGTGAACGCGACGGCGAGCGCCACCAGCAGGCCCTTGCGCGGGAACCGCGCCGCGACGACGGCGATCGTCGGAGCGCCGACGACGACACCCGCGGCGTACGCCGAGATCATGAGTCCGGCGCGCGCGATCGCCGCGTCGGGGTCGCTCGCGGCGAGGCCAGGAAGCAGGTCGTGCGCGATCTCGGGCAGCACGCCCATCGCGACGAACTCGGTCGCGCCGATGCCGAAACCACCGAGCGCGAGGGCGAGGAGCGCGAGACGCACGCGCGCCGGGGACAGCCCGGTCATGCGGGGAGCCGATCGAGGGGCCGGCGCACGATCTCGAGGAGCGTCGCGAGCGCCCACGCGAACACCACGACGTAGAGCAGATTGCGCACAGTGAGCACGGCGACGATCTCCGGCTGCGCGGCGATGACCTCGTGGTAGAGGTACGGGTAGAACGCCTGGGTGAGGCCCGCGACGAGCAGGGCGAGCACCGCGGGCACGCGGAACGACCGGCCCCCGTGCGCAGCCGCGCTGACGAGCCCGAACACGACCGGCACCGCGAGCCAGGTGACGAACTGCGGCGAACCCACCTTGTTGAACACGATCAGGGCCACCGTGAGGGCGAGGGCGAGCGGGGGGAGCACCTCGCCGGCGTCGTGGCCGCGCCGCACCGCGAGGACGCCGAGCCCGAGCAGCGCGAGCGCGATGACGGCGAGCAGCGGGGTCGCGACGAGCGCCGCCGTCGCCACCCCGTCGCCCTGCACCTGGAAGGTGAGGATGGCGGTGTCGTAGTAGACGCGACTGCGCCCGCCCGTGGCGGCATCCCACATCCACGGCGTGGCGATGATCGACTCGATCTGCAGTCCGCGGCCGGTCTGCTGGGTGATGAAGCTCAGCACGTTGCTGCCCGCGCCGAGCGCGAGCGCCGCGATGAGCACGACCGCCGCCGTGGCCGCCGCCCCGATGAGCACGCGCACCCGGTCGCGGAGCACGACGAGCACGGCGGCGACGAGCGCGGCGGGCCACACCTTGATCCACGCGGCGACCGTGAGGAGCACCCCGGCGAGCGCCGGGCGGGTCACGACGACGAGCATCCCGAGCATCGCGATCGGCACGGTGATCGCGTCGATGCGCCCGACCGCGACGGGTCCGAGCGCGGCGAGGAACCCGAGCCACCACCATCCCGCGTGACTCACACCGTGCCTGCGCCCGAGGGCCACGACCACGGCGAACGCGATCGCATCGACGACCATCACGAGGGTGAGCCACGTGCTCGCGTAGAGGTCGGGTCCGAACAGGGCGGAGACGATCATCGGCACGATCGCGAGGATCGGATAGACCCACACGGTGTCGATGCCGACCCAGCCCCGCCCGCTGAACGCGTAGTCGACGATCCAGTACTTGTACACGCTCGTGACGTCGCCCAGCGGCTGCCCGGGGGCGTAGAGGGCGAGGAGCCCGAGCCCGAGGTGCACGACGACGAAGCCCGCCCAGAGCGCGACCGGATGCCGCACGATCGCCCTCACTCCGACAGCGTAGCCGTGTCACGAATCGACACGTCGCGGCGCGGGGACGAGCGGGACGGCAGAATGAGAGGCACAGCAGCCACGCTTCGGCGTGGACCCCGAATCCCCTTGATGGAGGCCCCATGTCCCGCACTGTTCCGCGCTTCGCCGCCGCCGCGGCGGGCGTTCTCGCGCTCGGCCTCGGCCTCGCCGGATGCCAGACCGCCGACACCGGCGGAGACACGTCGAGCGACTACGTCACCGACGGCAAGCTCACGATCGCGACCGGCGAGCCCGCCTACTACCCCTACGTGATCGACGACGCCCCGGAGACGGGTGAGGGCTTCGAAGCCGCCGTCGCCTATGCGATCGCGGAGCAGCTCGGGTTCGACGCCGAGGACGTCGAGTGGGTGCGCGTCGACTTCAACGCCGCCATCGCGCCCGGCCCGAAGGACTTCGACTTCAACATCCAGCAGTACACCGTGACCCCGGAGCGGGAGAAGTCGGTCGACTTCTCCTCGACCTACTACGCGGCGGACCAGGCTGTCATCACGGTCGAGGGATCGGCCGCGGCCGACGCGACCTCGATCGCCGACCTGAAGGACCTGCTGATCGGCGCCGCGACCGGCACCACGAGCCTCGTCGCGGTCGAGCAGATCATCGCCCCGACCGCCGGCGCGCAGGTCTTCAACAGCAACGACGATGCCAAGCTCGCGCTCGAGAGCGGCCAGGTCGACGCGATCGTCGTCGACGTGCCCACGGCGTTCTACATCACGGGCGTTGAGCTCGACGGCGGACTCATCCTCGGCTCGCTGCCCGAGGTCGAGGGCGCCACCGACGAGTGGGGCGTGCTGCTGGCGAAGGACAGCCCGCTCACCGACTCCGTCAGCGCGGCGATCGACGCGCTGCGTGAGGACGGCACGCTCGACGCGCTCGTCGCCGAGTGGCTCGGCGCCGACCAGGGCGTTCCCGAGCTGCAGTAGGCCGTAGCGTTATCGGGTGACCGATTCACCGGACGGCCCGCCGCCGAGCTCCCTGGAGCTCGAGCGGCGGGCTTTCCGTCGTCGCCAGTCGGTCGCCTCGGTGCTCATCGGCGCCGCCTCGACGGTGGTCTTCGCCGTCGCGCTGTGGGCGTTCGTCGTCAACACGCCCGGCTGGGCGCGGGTGCAGGACAGCTTCTTCGACCTCGACACCGCGATCGCGGCGTTCCCGCGCGTCGCGCAGGGGTTCCTCGTCAACCTGCGCATCCTCGCGTTCTCGGTCATCGGGGTCGCCGTCGTCGCAACCCTCCTCGCGTTCCTGCGCACGCTGCGCGGGCCGGTCTTCTTCCCCCTGCGCGCGCTCGCGACGGCCTACACCGATCTCTTCCGCGGAATGCCGCTCATCATCGTGCTGTTCCTCATCGGCTACGGCATCCCGGGCCTCGTGCAGACCCGCATCTCGACCGAGCTGCTCGGCACCGTCGCCCTCGTGATCACCTATTCGGCCTACGTCTCCGAGGTCATCCGGGCCGGCATCGAGGGCGTGCATCCGTCCCAGCGGATGGGGGCGCGGGCGCTCGGCCTCAGCCACGCGCAGACCCTGCGCCTCGTGGTGCTGCCGCAGGCGATCCGCCGGCAGGCGCCGCCGCTGATGAACGACTTCGTCGCGATGCAGAAGGATGTCGGTCTCGTCTCGGTGCTCGGCGTCGTCGACGCGGTGCGCGGCGCCCAGATCGAGACCGCGAAGTTCGCCGACTTCACCCCCTACATCGTCGCGGCGGTGCTCTTCGTGCTGCTCGCGATCCCCACCATCCGCCTCACCGACTGGATCTCCGCCCGGCTGCGTCGTCGCGAGCAGATGGGGTCTGTCGTATGAGCACCGTGTTGCGTGTGGAGGGCCTGCGCAAGTCGTTCGGCGAGACGTCGGTGCTCCGCGGCGTCGACCTCGAGCTGGACGAGCACGAGGTCGTGGCGCTCATCGGACCGTCGGGGTCGGGCAAGTCGACGCTGTTGAAGACGATCAACCTGCTCGAGCCGATCGACGACGGGCGCATCCTCTTGCGGGGCGAGGACA
>Ga0209066_10001947_pt1 | contig 26318 bp, 23 predicted proteins | sample All_14_2_FD_187198 | JGI IMG/M metagenome (GOLD analysis project Ga0209066, IMG submission 187198) | Freshwater microbial communities in response to fracking from Pennsylvania, USA - Allegheny Zone_MetaG_DW_15 (SPAdes) (version 2) ...
TCCGCCTTCGTTGTAACTACGGCGCGACGGGTCCAAGTTCCGCTACCGAGGGGTTCATAACGAATGGGGAACGAAATCCCTTCGGCATTCCGCTACGGGGCGGAGATCGCGTTCCAACTGCGAATAAACAAAAAAGGCCCTCCGGTGAGGGAGGGCCTTTTGGGGTAAGGTTTTTTGGATCAGGCCTTCAACGCGGCTTTGACGGCCTCGAAGTTGGGCAGATCTTTCGGGGTGGGGCACTGTTCGCTGTATTTGATGGTGCCGTCCTGGCTGATCACAAACGCCGCACGGGCGCTGACGCTGCCGAGACCGATGAGGTCGGGGAGGAGAACGCCGTAATCCGCGGCAACCTTCTTGTTGAGGTCGCTGAGAATCGGGATGGTGATCTTTTCCTTCTGGGCCCATGCCTCCTGGGAAAACGGGCTGTCCACGCTGATGGCGTAGACTTCCGCGTTGAGGCTCTTGTAGCCCTCGATGCCCTGGGTGATGTCGCACATTTCCTGGGTGCAGACACCGGTGAAGGCGAGGGGGAAGAAGAGCAGCACGGTGTTTTTCTTGCCGAAGTTGTCGCTGAGTTTGACGTCGACGAGCCCGTCGGCGGTTTTCCGCTTGAGGGTGAAGTCGGGCGCTTTGGATCCTACGGTGATGGCCATGGGGATACTCCTTGGAGTTGGGGGTGATTAAGCAGCGGGGGCCGGGGTGCCTGCGGTGGCGAGGTCCTTGAGGACGGCGCGGCGGGACAGCTTGACGCGGCCCTTGTCGTCGACACCGATGCACTTGACCTGAATGATCTGGCCGACCTTGACGACGTCCTCGGTCTTGTTGACGCGGGTGTCGGAGAGTTCGGAGATGTGGACCAGGCCATCCTGTCCGGGGAGGACTTCGACGAAGGCGCCGAAATCTTTGATCGAGACGACCTTGCCGGAATAGGTTTTGCCGATGGTGACCTCGGCGCCGACCATTTCCACGAGTTCCTTGGCGCGGGCCATGCCCTCGGCGTTGGAGCAGTAGATGCGGACGGTGCCGTCGTCGGAGATGTTGACCTCGGCGCCGGTTTCGGCGGTGATGCCCTTGACATTCTTGCCTCCGGGTCCGATGAGCATGCCGATCTTGTCGGGGTTGATGCGGAGGGTTTCGATGCGCGGGGCGTTGGCGGCCAGTTCCGTGCGGGGCTGGGCGATGACGCTGGTCATGAATTCGAGGATTTTCGCGCGGCTGATGGTGGCGCGGTCGACGGCTTCATTGAGGATGTTGAGGGGGACGCCTGCGAGTTTGAGGTCGAGTTGGAAACCGGTGACGCCTTTGCTGGTGCCGCAGAGTTTGAAATCCATGTCGCCGAAGTGGTCTTCGGAGCCGAGGATGTCATCGATCAGCTCGTAGCGCTTGAACGGGCCGGAATCGCCATCGCGTTCCGAGACCAGGCCGACGGAGATACCGGCGACCGGGGCGGAGAGGGGGACGCCCGCATCCATGAGGGAGAGGACGCCGCCGCAGACGGAGGCCATGGAGGTGGAACCGTTGGATTCCATCACTTCCGAGCTGATGCGGATGGCATAGGGGAATTCCGATTCCGGAGGGATGACCGGGAGAATCGACCGTTCGGCGAGTGCGCCGTGTCCGATTTCGCGGCGGCTCTGTCCGCCGAAGCGGCCGGTTTCACCCACGCTGAAGGGGGGGAAGTTGTAGTGGAGGATGAAACGTTTGGTGGTTTCACCGCCGGTATAGCCGTCGAGCTCCTGGGCTTCGTCGGCCGGGGCGAGGGTGGTCAGGCAGACGGCCTGGGTTTCACCGCGGCTGAAGAGCGAGGAACCGTGGACGACGGGGATGAGGCCGACTTCGCCCGCGAGGTTGCGGATCTGGTCGAAGGAACGTCCGTCGCAGCGCGACTTCTTGTCGAGCATGGAGCTGCGGACGGCTTTCTTCTGGAGATAGTCGAAGGCTTGGTTGATTTCGAAGGAGGTGGCCGTGGGGTATTTTTCCACGATCTTGGCTTTGACCTCGTCGCGCAGGGCTTCAACCGACTTGTAGCGGTTGACCTTGCTGGGCTGGTAAAGGGCGGCTTCGATGCGGTCACCGGCGACCTGGTAGGCGATCTCGAGGAGGTCGTCCTTGACGAGCATGAGGGGGGCGTTGCGCTTGGGCTTGCCGACCTTGGCGGCGAGTTCGCGCTGGGCCTGGACGAGCAGGGCGACCTGCTGTTGGGCGAAGGCCATGGCGGCCTTGAAGTCGGCTTCGGGGACTTCGAGTCCGGAGCCTTCAATCATGATGGGTTCGTGCTCCGTGCCTGCGTAGACGAGGTCGAGGTCGCTGAAGCCCATGTCCTTGTGGGTGGGGTTGACGATGAACTCGCCGCCGATGCGGCCGATGCGGACGGCGCCGATGGGCCCGTTGAAGGGGATGTCGGACACACAGAGGGCGGCGGAGGCGCCGTTGATGCTCAGGATGTCGGGGTCATTCTGTCCGTCGCCGGAGAGGAGAAGGGTGATGATCTGGGTGTCGTAGAAATAACCCTTGGGGAAGAGCGGCCGCAGCGGGCGGTCGGTCATGCGGCAGGTGAGGATTTCCTTTTCCGAGGGACGGCCTTCACGTTTGAAGTAGCCGCCGGGGAAACGGCCCACAGCCGAGGCTTTTTCTTTGTATTCGACGGTGAGGGGGAAGAAATCCTGGCCGTCCTTGACCTTGGTGGCGGAAACCGCCGTAACGATGATGATGGTGTCGCCGCAGCGGACGGTGACGGCTCCATCGGCGAGTTTGCCGAGTTTGCCGGTTTCGAACGTGATGGCTTTGCCGCCGATGGTGGCGGAAATTTGGGTGGGGGTGCTCATATTTATCTTTCTTGGATGGGGTTCAAGGGCGGGTGGTAGCCCGTCCTTTGGGCCCGTCCGGCGGGGGAAAGACAGAGAGCAAAGCAGGGTCGGCAGCCAATGGGGGATTGACGGCCCTGGTGTGTTCTCTGAAACTTTCCGTCGTTGCCGGTCGGGTCCGGGTTATTGGATTACTTGCGGATGCTCAACTTCTTGATGACGCCCTCATAGCGGCCCTTGTCGGTGCGTGAGAGGTAATCGAGGAGTCGGCGGCGTTTGCTGACCATGCAGATAAGTCCCCGGCGGGAGCTGTGGTCCTTGACCGCGGTCTTGAGGTGGTCGGTCAAGTGATTGATCCGATGGGTCAAGATAGCGACCTGGGCGTCGGCTGAACCGGTATCGCCTTCGTGAAGGCGTGTTTCCGCGATGATCGTGCTTGTTTCTACTTTGGACATAAATGAGTGGAAAAGATTGCAGGGCGCCGGGTGGGGTGTCAACCCCTTATCTTCCTGATCCTTGAACTGTTCAGATCTTTCAAAATCCGCAGGGCAAAACGTCCCTTGTCAGAGTAAAAAAGGGCCCGGTTGGGACCTGGAGGGCCGTTTGCTATCCCAGGGAAAGAAGGATTTTTCCTCCGCGTGATTCCTGGCGGGCGTGGCGGAGGGCGTCCTTATAGTTCTCCATCGGGTAGATTTTTTCGACCGGTATTTGGAGTTTTCCTTCCCGGTGAAGGTTCCCCAGGCGCTGGAGCATGGCCTGGGTCTCGCTCCGGGGGCGTTCTTGGTATCGCCGCGTCATCCAAAAACCGTGCAGGTGGAGATCGCGGAAGATGAGCAGGCCGTTGCCAATTTTCAGGGGTTGTTTGGACATGGCACCGTAAGTGACGAGGTGGCCGCCCTGGGCGACGCATTTGGAAAGTGTGGCCGCGCTGTCGCCACCGACGGCATTGAGCGCCAGCCGGATGGGGACGCCGCCGGTGATTTCCTTGAGGCGCTTGGGCAGGGCGGGATCTTCCACAACCACGGCATCGCCGCCGAGAGCGGTGAGTTCGGCGATGACTTCCGGGCGGCGGACGAGGCTAAGGGTTTTCCAGCCCATGGCGCGGGCGATCTGGATGACACAGCGCCCGACAGCCGAGGTGGAGGCATTCTGGATGATCCATTCGCCGGGCTGGAGTTGGACGAAATCGTGCAGCAAACCCCAGGCAGTCGGGGGATTGACATAAAGCATGGAGGCAAATTCGTCGGAGGACCCTTCGGGGGCGGCAAAAGCTTTTTCGGCGGCGACGAGGACGGATTCCTGCCACGTGCCGGTACCGCCGGGGGGGATCACGCGGTCGCCGACCGACCAGCCGGTGACTCCGGGGCCGGTTTCCTCGACGACGCCGAGACCTTCATTCCCGCAGACGGCGGGGAGGGGGGGCTTGATGCCGTAGGTGCCCTCGATGAGGTTGAGGTCGGCCGGGTTGACCGGGGCCAGCTTCATCCGCAGGCGCAATTGGCCGGGGCCGGCGGGGATGACGTCCCGGTTTTGCAATTCCAGGACTTCCAGGGGATCGCCGAAGCGGGGAATGACCAGGGTTCGGGAGGAGGAGGTCATCTATTTGATGGCGCCCCGCTGGCGGAGGAAGGGTTCAAGTTCGGCGGCCCCGAAATCGGCGAGGATTTCCCCGTTCCAATCCATCGTGGGGGCCTTGGCCTGGCCTGAGAGGGCAATCATTTCATCCATAGCGGTTTGGTTGCCGGAGACGACCGTCTTATGGTAGGCGATTTTGTGTTTATCCAGGAAATCCATGGCTTCGGCGCACCAAGGGCAGCCGGCTTTGACGTAGAGTTTGGGAGTGACGGTTGGCATGGGTTGAAACATAGGGAGGGTTGGGGCAATTTCAACTATTTGACAACGGGGACTACCTTATTAGTCTGTCTTTTCAACAGGTAAGGTATTTCGTTGGCCAAGCTCCATTTTACTCCGTCCTACCCCGGCCATTGGCCAGAATGCACTCCCGAGCAGTGGAATGACTGGGGTTGGCAACTTCGCAACCGCATCACCGACCTCAAGGGGTTGGAATCGCGGCTGCGCCTCACGCCCCAGGAACGCGCCGGGGTGCTGCTCACGGGTTCGAAGCTCGGCATGGGCATCACGCCCCAATTTTTCAACCTGATCGATCCCGATGATCCGGATTGTCCCATACGCCGGCAGGTTGTCCCCCGCATCGAGGAGACCCTGACCGCACCCGAGGAAATGTCCGATCCCTGCGGCGAGGACGGCACCATGCCCGTGCCCGGGCTGGTGCACCGCTATCCGGACCGCGTGCTGTTCCTGGTGACGGACCGGTGCGCGTCGTATTGCCGGTATTGCACCCGCAGCCGCGTGGTCAGCGGGGTGGGGGAACAGGAACTCGAAACCGATTTCGAGGAAGCCTACAAATACCTCGAATCCCACACGGAAGTCCGCGACGTGCTCCTGTCCGGAGGCGATCCGCTGCTTTTTTCCGACAAAAAACTGGAGTCGATCCTTTCACGGTTGCGGGCCATCCCGCACATCGAGTTCATCCGCATCGGCAGCCGGGTCCCGATTTTCCTGCCGCAGCGCATCACGCCGGAATTCTGCGCCATGCTGCGCAAGTACCATCCCGTGTGGATGAGCATCCATACCAACCACCCGAAAGAAATCACCGCCGAGGTGAAGGAAGCGCTGGGCCGCCTGGCCGATGCCGGGGTGCCGTTGGGCAACCAGGCCGTGCTCCTCAAGGGCGTGAACAACAGTGTCGAAGTCCTGAAGGAGCTGTTCCACAAGCTTCTCTACTGCCGCGTCAGGCCCTATTACCTCTACCAGTGCGACCTCATCCTGGGGACGGCCCATCTTCGCACGACGATCCAGGAGGGAATCGAGATCATCGACAAACTCCGCGGCCATACCACGGGATATGCCGTTCCGCAGTATGTCGTCGACGGGCCCGGCGGCGGCGGGAAGATTCCGCTCAATCCGGACTATATCATTGCCAGCACGGGCGAGCGGACCGTCCTGCGCAACTTCCGGGGCGATATTTACGAGTATCCGGAGTTGGGCCGCGCCGGCGCCGTGGCCAAGAAGCAATCGGGTTGCGGGTGCGGGTAAAAAAACAGTTGTAGCCACGAACGTGAGTTCGTGGAGGCGGCCCCCCCCAACGAACTCACGTTCGTGGCTACAAGGAGAAGACTTCCCCTGCAACAACCGCTTTCCAACATGGGGGGGAGTTGGTTAATCTTTCCGACTCATGAGTGAAGTGTCCCATCTTCCCACGATCCGGCTCAAACCGGGAAGGCGGGCGCGCGCCCAGGAGGGGCACCCCTGGGTTTTTGCCGGGGAAGTCGAAAACCTGCTTCCCGAGTCCAACAACGGCGGCGTGGCGGTCTGCCGTGATGTCCGGGGAAAACTCCTCGGTAGCGGCATCTACAACGGCCTTTCCCAGATTGTCTGGCGGCGTTTTTCCCCCCGGGCGGAATTGCTTGATGATGCCCTGTTTGCCCGTCTGCTGGGCGACTCCATCGGCCGGCGCAATGGGCAGAATGTCTGTCGCCTCGTTTGGTCGGAAAGCGACCGGCTGCCCGGTCTTGTCGTCGATCGTTACGGCGATGTGCTTGTGATCCAGATTTCCACCCTGGCCATGGAAGGGCGCCGCGCTTTGTTGGCCCGGGTCTTGTGCGAACACCTGGCTCCCGATGCCATGGTTTGGCGGGATGACTTGCCGGTGCGTGCCAAGGAGGGCCTGCCCATTTCAGCGGCGAGAAGCGAACCGGGTGTCCTGGAGGCTTTCTGGCTCGATGTGAACGGGGTCCAGTTCCTGATTGATCCGCTTGGCGGGCAGAAGACCGGCCTGTACCTCGACCAGCGCGAGCAGCACGTCCTGGTGGCGGGATATGCCAAGGGACGGCGGGTGCTGGATTGCTTCTGCAACCAGGGCGGGTTCGCCCTGCACGCGGCCAGGGCCGGGGCGGCACGGGTCGCCGCGATGGATTCCTCGGCCGATGCGCTGGCCGCGGGCCGCATCAACGCGGACCGCAACGGATTGAAGGTGGAGTTCATGGAGGCGAATGTTTTCGACGCCCTCAAGCCGATGGCTCCCGGCTCGTACGACCTCATTGTATTGGACCCCCCACCATTCGCTCCCGGAAAAGACCGGGTGGAAGGCGCGTTGCGCGGCTACAAGGAAATCAACCTCCGCGCGCTGAAGATCCTTCCGGCGGGCGGCATCCTGGCGACCTATACCTGTTCCCACCACATCGGCTACGAGCGCTTCCAGGATCTGCTGTCCGAGGCGGCACGCGACACGGGCCGCACCGTCCGCCTGCTGCACCGCACCGGTCAACCCGCCGACCATCCCGTGATGCTCAACACCCCGGAAAGCGAATACCTGAGGGGCTATATCCTGGAGGTGGTGGAATGAAGCCCTTTCCGATTTTGGATTTCCGATTTTGGATTTTCTTGGGATTTGGGATCTGGGGATTGGGATTTGCCGCCTCGGCGGCGGTTTCCGTGACCGATGCCGACGGGGTGGTGCGCCGCCTGGACGGACCCGGGAAGGTGACGGTGGTGATCTATTCCAACCCGGCATTGCAGGATTGGACTCGCAAGGCCGGCGCATCCCTCGACAAGTTCCAGGGTATCCCGGAATTCCGCTCCGTGGTGATCGTGGATCTCCGCAAGAGCATGGCCGACTGGGCACCGGGCTATACAGTGCGCCGCATGCAGCGGGATTTGGACAAGGAGGCCGAGCGGATCACACCTTCCTATCGATCCAATGGAAACAAGAACAATCCCCGGCCCGATGTCAGTGCCGTGCCCGATTTCAAGGGCGAGGTCTGCAAGGCCGTCGGCTGGACCGAGCCAGCGAACCACAAGCGGGTGGTGGTGTTCGGGATCGAAGGGAAGGAAGTTTACCGCTCGGAGGACGAAGCCGATTTTTCCGGGCTGAAGCAGGCCACGGCAAAGGCCCTGGAGGCAAAGCCATGACTGCGGCCATTAATCCCCTCTTGATAGAGGGGACAGGAGGCCTTTATGTCTGAAATCCTCAGGCTCGGCACCCGCGGAAGTCCGCTGGCGGTGGCCCAGAGTTCCATGATGGCGCGTGCGCTGGAACAGGCCCATCCGGGATTGACCGTCGAACTGGTGCGCATTGTCACCACCGGCGACCGTATGCAGGTGGGGCCGGTCAAGCCGGTGGATTCGACGAAGGCGATTTTCACCAAGGAATTGGAAGAGGCGATGCTCTCCAAGAGCGTCGACTTTGCCGTGCACAGCTGCAAGGACCTGGCCGCCACCATGCCGGAAGAACTGGTGCTGGGGGCGATCCCGGAGCGGGCACCGGTGGCGGATGTTCTGGTGTCGCGCGAAAGCCTGGAAGCGGTGGCGGGCAAAAGCGGGGCCGTGCTCGGTTCCGGAAGTCTGCGCCGCAGCCTGCAGTGGAGGGAACGTTTCCCCACCAGTTGGTTTGAGCCGCTGCGCGGGAACATCGATACCCGCATCCGGAAATTGCGCGAGAATTCGGGTTGGGACGGGATCATCCTGGCCGAGGCCGGGCTGGGCCGTTTGAAGCCGGATCTTTCCGGATTGACCGTTACGCCGATCCCGGCCGACTGGGTTTTGCCCGCACCGGGGCAGGGGGCGCTGGCCCTGCAATGCAGGGCGGAGGATCAACGCACGCGGAATTTTCTCAAGGTATTGGACCATCTGCCAACCCGCCGTGTGGTGGAAATCGAGCGCAGCTTTTTGTGTGCCATGGATGCCGGCTGTCATGTGCCCCTTGGGGCCTTGGCGAAAAAAACCGGCGAGGGATTGTTCGGAATCACGGCGGTTTTTTATAAAGAATACGAAACCGTGGGGCGTCGTGGAGAGGTGGGGGGGCGGTGGGCCGATGCCGGCAACGCGGTCCACAATTTGGCTGCAAAGCTCAAAGCGGGATGAAATCTCAAAGCGGCAGATATGTAGCCACGAACGTGAGTTCGTGGTCGGGCAAGGGTCCACGAACTCACGTTCGTGGCTACATCAATCCGGGAAGAGCCCCGCAGAGGGCTGATCATTCATGAAGCGGGGAATGTGCTACCTCGTTGGTGCGGGCCCCGGGGATCCGGGGTTGATCACCCTGCGTGCCGTCGACGTCTTGCGACGCGCGGAGGTGCTGGTCTTTGACGCACTCTCAAGCCAGACCTTTTTGGAATGGGTCCGGCCCGACTGCGTGAAGATTGATGCGGGCAAACGGGCTGGCCACCACATCCTCAAGCAGGATGAAATCAACGGGCTCCTGGTGGAACACACCCGTGCCGGGAAGACCGTGGTGCGGCTCAAGGGCGGTGACCCGTTTATTTTTGGGCGAGGAGGCGAAGAAGCCGAGGCCCTGGCAGGGGCGGGACTGCCGTTTGAAATCATCCCGGGAATCACCTCGGGGTATGCCGTTCCGGCGTATGCGGGTATCCCTTTGACCCACCGCGATCATTCCGGGTGTGTGGCCTTTGTCACCGGCCACGAGAGCAAGGAGGACGATTCCAAGGTCAATTGGAAGGCCCTGGCGGAGTCCGGGGCCACCCTGGTGCTTTTCATGGCGGTGAAGAATTTGTCCTCCATCTGTGCGAAGCTGGCCGCGGCGGGCCGCGCACCATCGACACCTGCGGCCTTTGTGCACTGGGGGTCGACTGCACGACAAAAGACATTGCTGGGCACGCTGGAAACGCTCCCGGGATTGGTGGCGGCTTCCGGGCTCGGTGCCCCGGCCATCGTGGTGGTGGGTGAGGTGGCGGGACTGCACAACACATTGTCCTGGTTCGAGCGGCGGCCGCTGTTCGGCAAACGGGTGGTGGTCACGCGGACGTTCACCTATCAAAATAAACTGCGACAACTTCTCGAGGAGCAGGGGGCGGAAGTGATCGACCTGCCCACGATCCGCATTGTTCCCAAGCCGGGAACGCGGGATTGGTCGCAGCCGCTTCCGGAGAGCGACTGGCTGGTCTTCAGCAGTCCGAATGGGGTGGAGAATTTCTTCCGTTTCTATCTGGAGCACCACGACATCCGGGAATTGGGCGGGCGGAAAGTCGCGGCCATCGGGCCCTCGACGGCTGCACGGGTAAAGGACTTCCATCTCAAGGTGGACCTGGTGCCCCCGAAATTCAGTGCCGCGGAACTGGTGAAGGCCTGGCCGGATGCGGAGAAAGACCGGGTGGTTCTATTTGCGTGCGGGGCCAAGGCGGGGCGGGATTTGGAGGAGGGATTGAAGCCCCACCATTGCCGGGTCGCCCGGGTGGAAGTGTACGACACGGTTCCCGAAACCGAGGACACCCATGGCGGTATCCGCAGCCTGACATCCGGGGGGGCGGATTGGATTCTGTTTTGCAGTACATCGGCGGTACAAAATTTTGCCGCGCTGGGTTTGGAGTACCCGAAGGACGGACTGCGCTACGGGAGCCTCGGGCCGGTAACCTCGGCGGCGATGAAGAAGCTGGGATTCCCCGTCGATGTCCAGGCCCCCCAGAGCACCCTGGATGCATTGGTGGGTGCGCTGGATTAAGAAAAGGCAAACGCGCCCCGAGGTCGCGTTCCACCTTGGAACAGTTGCCTTTTGGGGGGAGCGGGCTCTCCGAGCACGCTGGTTTGGGAGATGAGAAAAAGGCAAACGCGCCCGGAGGTCACGTTCCACCTTGAATTCTGATCAGCACCCGTTTTCCAAACGATAACCCACGCCGTGCACGGTGGTGAACACGACGGGGTTTGCCGCGTCGGCTTCGATCTTCTGGCGGAGTTTGACGATGACCTGGTCCAGGGTCCGTGTGGTGCCCGGATAATCAAGGCCCCAGACCTCGTCCAGGATGCGGTTGCGATCCACCACCCGGCCCTGCTCGCTGTGGAGCAGGAGCAGTACTTTCATTTCGCGGGCGGTGAATTCGATGGACTGTCCGTTGCGCTGTCCCCGCATGGCCCCGACATCGACATGGCAACCGGCCAGATCAAGTTTCCCGGGGACGGGTGCATGTGTGGCCGCGGCCGGCAGGGCCCGCCGCAAGTGGGCGTGCACCCGGGCGAGCAGTTCCCTGATCCCGAACGGCTTGGTGATGTAATCGTCGGCCCCGAGCTCGAGGCCGAGCACCTTGTCGATTTCCTGCCCTTTGGCCGTGAGCATGAGGATGGGAAGGGTGAATCCCTCCGCCCGGATTTCGCGGCAGAGATCGAAACCGGATTTTCCCGGAAGCATGATGTCGAGGATGGCAAGATCCGGGTGTCTTTGGCGGACCAATGCGAGCACCTCGCGGCCATGGGCGGCCTCGCTGACCCCATATCCTTCAGATTCCAGGGCATCCTTGATGCCAAGCCGGATGTTGGAGTCGTCTTCGATGACGAGAATGTGTTTTTTCATGGAGTTGTGGCGGGGTTCGGGCAGGAGGAGAGGGTGAAGGAGAAAGTGCTGCCCCCGCCGGGACGGGGACGGTAGGTGAGGTTGCCCCCGTGATCCTCGATGATGCGCTTTGCCAGGGTCAGTCCCAGGCCCGCGCCCTGGATGCCGCTGGACAGGGAATCGTGGGCCCGGTGGAAGCGCTCGAATATTTTCCGTTCATGCCCCCGCGGCACACCCAATCCCCGGTCGCTGATCTCCACAAACAGGCCGTTTTGATCCTGTCCGTTTTTCAGGACGATTTCGCGGACTCCACCTTCCGGGGAGTATTTTTCGGCATTGGAGAGCAGATTGACCACGACCTGTGAAAGGGCATCGGAGTCCGCCCGCACCCAGGACTCCCCGGGGCCGGGTTCCCTCAGCAGGGTGAATCCCTCGTTTTCCAAATGGGGTCGCTGCCCTTCCCAGAGGTTCTCGAGAAGGGCGTCGAGATTTATGGGTTTGAAATGGTAGGCCTTTTCACCGCGGTCCATTTTTGCGAAGTCGAGGACATTGTTGATCAGGCGGGTGAGGCGTTCGGATTCCTGGCGGATGATGCGGAGGTAGTGGGCGGTTTTGACGGGATCGGAAATGCGCTGTTCTTCCAGGAGTTCGGCAAACATGCGGATCGAAGTCAGCGGTGTCTTGAGCTCGTGGGAGACATTGGAAACGAAATCCGTTTTCTTTCTCGCGAGAAGGGTCTGCTGGCGGGTTCGGAGGGCGATGAAGACCATGCCCAGTCCCATGCAGGCGAGGGCGAGCAGGACCAGGCCGGTGGAAGCGAACCGGGCGCTCCGGGCGGTGCGGTCCAGCTGGCCGGGGTCCGCGAGGTAGAGTGCGGCCTCCCAGCGGGGCAGAACTTCCCCGATTTCCGTGGCCACGAAGGGATTTTTCCAATCGGCCTTGAAACCGGAAGGGAGGACCAGCAAGGGCATCCCCCGTTCATTCAGCACGGCGAAACGCACGGCCGGATCCGGCTTGATGGCGGTGGCGGATTCCAGCAACACCCGCAGGTCGTCGGCCAGGAATCGTATGCCGAACACCATGTCCGGTGCGCTGCGGGGGCGTTTCCAGAACAGGACTTCCAGGCGGTCATCGACAAACCGGCTGAGCACACCCTCGGTCTGGCTGGAAACCAGTTCACCGAACCGGCTGTAGCTGGGGGCGACATTGGAGAGATTCGCCGTGGTTTCCTGCTGGACGCGGGCCTGCTTCTGGGGGACCACAGCCCGCGAGCGGTACAGTTTTTCGTAGAGTCCCTTGTCCATCTGGTCCGAAGCGGCATCGGGTTTCTTCTGCTGCGAAGCGGCTTCCTGGGTATTGTATTCCTGGAGTTTTTCGAGCTCGGCACGCGGTGTGGGGACGGACTGGTAAACCGTGGCCTCCTGGGCATTGGCAAAAAAGGAGCGGTTGCCGGCGAGGAAGCGGTCCGCCTCGCTGCCCTTGGGGAAGATGTCCCCAGGCGGGGAAAGGATCCGGCCATCGAGGGTGACGGCAAAGCCGATGCCGGGGTTCCGCCACCAGGATGAAATATTTTTGGTGAAATCCGCCGAGAGTTCCCCGGCGGGAATCCGGCCCAGTTGGTCATCAAGACCGCGGGAAAATTCCTCAAAGAGACCGCCGAGGGCCAGGCGGATTTGGGAGGCCATCTGGTCGGTTTGTTGCTGGCGGAGTTCGGTTTCCTTGCGTTCAAGGATGATGCGTTGTTCGTCGGCCGACCGGACAGCGAGGACGCCGAGGAGGAGTGCGGGGAAGACCACGGCACTCCAGATCAGTGCGGCGGGGCCGGCTTGGCGGAGCAACCTCATGGTGTGGGTAGGATCATTCCACCGCCGGGGCCGCCCCGCAATGGCCAACTGCGCGGGGCGGCCGGCAGATCACCTTTTTTGGTTCATTTTCTGGTAGTTGTCATACTGGATGGACTTGCGTGACGAGTTGGTGAATGCCCCGTCGGACTCCAGTTGGGCGGCCTGGGCTTCCAGCGATGCGGCCTCCTCGGCGAGTTTCGGGGCATTCAATTCCTTGGACTGGCTGAGATTCATGCTCGCCATGGAGCGGAGACGGCTGACCGCTTCCTTGACCAGGCCCTTGTCGGCAAGCTTGATGGCCGCGTCGCGGGTTTCCAGGGCCTGTTGGCGGTTGTATTCGGCGCGCACATCCGTCCGCACATTGGCCAGGACCTTGGTTTCCGACCGCTCGGTGGCCACGGTCAGATCCTGCGGGGCGCAATTGCGCTCCCTGGCATCCAAATCCACATAGCTGGCCTGGGCGCGTGCGATGCGGACTTCGCCGGCTTTTTGTCCGGACAGGTTCCCCCGTACGAGGAAATAACGCTCCTGCTGCTGGGCGATTTCCGGGAGGGTGATTTCCAGGGTCCGGCCGCGGGGGCGGAACTCGGGGTATCCGACGACCTCGACCGATTCCAATCCCGGGGGCAGATCGATGATGATTTTGATCTGGCGGGCGACCAACTGCTGGAGCACCTGGAGTTCCTCCTGGAAAATGGAGGGCAGTTTTTCGACGTCTTTGACGTAGTAATAATTGGCATGGCTGGCCTCGGCCAGGGCGACCATCAGGTTTTCATTATAGTCGTCGCCGAGCCCGACGGTGGAGACGGCGATGCCTTTTTTCTGCAGGTCGCGGCCGAGGCGGGCGAGGTCATCGGGGGATTGGGGGCCGACGTTGGCCAGGCCGTCCGAGAGGAGAATGACGCGGTTGACCGCCTGTTCGTCGAGTACACGCCGGAGTTCGCCGGCTCCCGCCATGACGCCGCCGTAGAGGGCCGTGCTGCCGCCGGGTTCGATTCCCCGGATGATTTTTTGGATGGCGGACGGATTGGTGACGGCCGTCATCGGCACGAGGACCTGTACATTGGAATCGTAAATGACCAGGGCGATCTGGTCCTTGGGTCCCAACTGCCCGACAATGTATTGTGCCGCCTGCCGGGCCTGTTCGATTTTTTTCCCCGACATCGAGCCGGACCGGTCGAGGACCAGGGCGAGGTGGATGGGGGGTCGCTTGGCCAGGGGGGCCTTCTTGCCCGTGACATTCACGCGGATGAGAACTTCCGAGGCTTTGTCGTAGGGGAGCAGGCCGTGGTCCGATTTGAGGGTGAGCAGGAGGGGTTCACTGGCACCGGTGGTACTGAGCCATGCGGCCCCGCACAGGGATGCCACCAACAGGAGGAGTTTGGGTGTTTTCATGCACCCCCATCCTGAAGAAACCACCCAGCCTGGTTGTCAGAACAGGGTGCGGATTTTGTAAAAGAATTGTGAGAGAATCCGGGCCGGCCGGCGATGCGTTCTAGGCCTTGCTCCAACTGGTCAGGGCATCGACCCACTTCGGGTGCTCGTTCAGGCAGGGAACGAGGCGGAAGTCCTCGCCGCCGTGGCTGAGGAAGTTGTCCCGCCCTTCCATCCCGATTTCCTCGATAGTCTCGAGGCAGTCGGAAACGAAGGCCGGGCAGGCGACGACGAGGCGTTTCACCCCGCTTTGAGCAAGCTGGGTGAGCGTTTTGTCGGTGTAGGGCACGCACCATTCCTCACTGCCCAAACGCGATTGGAACGACGTGCTGTATTTGCCCGGGGGCATGCCGAGCCGTTGCACCATTGACCGTGTGGTGTGGATGCTTTGGGCGCGGTAGCAAACCTTGTGCACCACGCTGTCGGCATTGCAGCAGTCTTCCACCAGCATGCAGTGGGCCTTCGATGGGTCGCCCTTGAGCAGATGTCGTTTGGGTATGCCGTGGTAGCTGAAGAGGAAGTGGTCCCAGGGTTGATCCAGGTGTGGACGGATCGAAGCCTCAAGTGCGTCGAGGTAGAGGGGATCGTCGTAGAACGGGTCGATGATCCGGAGTTTGACCTTCGTTCCGAGGGCCTTCATTTCCTCGCGGGCTTTGACCACCACGGTTTCGAACGAAGACATGGCATAGTGGGGGTAGAGCGGGATCATGAGGATTTCTTCGAGCGAAGAATCTTCGAGCAATTCTTCCAGTCCCTTGCGGATGGAGGGATTCCCGTAGCGCATGCCGAGTCCGACTTTGTGGGGAATTTTGTCCGCGAGCAATTTCTGGAGCTTTTTGCTGGTGGCGACCAGGGGCGAGCCTTCCGGGGTCCAGATGTTTTCGTAGGCGTGGGCGGATTTCTTCGGGCGGAAGGGCAGGATGAAGCAGCTCAGGATGATGCGCCGGAGCAACCAGGGAACATCGATCACCCGTTCATCCATGAGGAATTCGTCGAGGTAGTGCCGGACATCCGGGATGGATGTCGAGTCGGGGGAGCCCAGGTTGACGAGGAAGACGGCACGGCGGGAAGGCATGGGAGGAATCTATGGGGGCTTCGGGAAAATGCGAACTGAGAAATGGCGGCAGGGAGGGAATTCCGGCAAACGGTTTTCGTTGCGTCCGGAGGCAAGCTCCGGTCTGATTGGGGGAATGCCCCGTCCCGATCTGACCGCGCCCGTGAAATCCTACCTGCAAGGTTTGCAGAACCGGATTTGTGCGGAATTTGAGCGGATGGACAGTCGCGCAACCTTCCGGAGCGATGTCTGGAAACGCGAGGAGGGTGGGGGCGGGGACACGCGGGTGATGGCGGAAGGGGCTGTTTTTGAAAAAGCCGGGGTGGCTTTTTCCCATGTGCGGGGCGGATCTTTGCCCGCAGCGGCCAGCGCTCACCGTCCTGAATTGGCCGGGCGCAGTTTTGAAGCCATGGGAGTATCACTTGTGATCCATCCCCGAAATCCCCACGTGCCGACCTCCCACGCGAATGTGCGCTTTTTCACGGCCACGGCCGAGGGCAAAGACCCGGTGTGGTGGTTCGGGGGGGGATTTGACCTGACGCCCTATTACCCGGTGGATGAGGATGTGCGGCACTGGCATGAAACCGCCCGCCGGGCCTGCGAACCCTTTGGCGGTGACATTTATCCCCGGTTGAAGAAGCAATGCGACGACTACTTTTACATCAAGCACCGGCAGGAGTCGCGGGGTGTGGGCGGGTTGTTTTTTGATGATTGGAACCTGTGGGACTTCCAGCGATGCTTCGGCCTGATGCAGAGCGTCGGTGATCATTACCTGCCGGCCTACGGACCGATCGTGGAGAAGCGGAAGAATGCGGCCTATGGGGAACGCGAACGTCAGTTCCAGCTTTACCGACGGGGCCGTTATGTGGAATTCAACCTCGTCTATGACCGGGGAACCTTGTTCGGGTTGCAGAGCGGGGGACGGACGGAGTCGATCCTGATGTCGCTGCCTCCACTGGTCCGCTGGGATTATGATTACCAAGCCGCGCCGGGATCCCGGGAGGCGGACCTGCCGGGCTACCTGAAGCCCCGGGACTGGCTGGGAATGGGGGATGTGTTGTGAATGCACGCGATCGGTTCCATATCGCCGCGACAGGCGGCAAACCCGACCGGCCTCCGGTCTGGCTGATGCGGCAGGCGGGGCGATACCTCCCCGAATACCGCGCATTGAAGGAAAAGCACACTTTTGTCGAAATGGTGCGGACACCCGAACTTGCGGCCGAGGTAACCCTGCAGCCGATGCGGAGATTCCCGCTGGATGCGGCCATTATATTCTCGGACATTCTGGTGGTGCCGGAAGCCATGGGGCAGGCCTATCACTTCAAGGACGCCGGCGGTATTGCCATGGATTATGTGCTGGAGAGACCCGGGCAGATTTCCGCCCTGGTGGATACTGCCGCGGCCGAACGACTGGCCTATGTGCCCGCCGCGCTGCGGTCGGTGCGGAAGACCCTGGGAACCGAACGTGCCCTGCTGGGATTCTGCGGATCCCCCTGGACCCTGGCCACCTACATGGTCGAGGGGGGCAGCCCCGGTCAGGGGGGCAAGATCAAGTCGCTCTACCAAAATGACAGGAAATCTTTTGAGCTTTTGATGGATAAAATCACCCGGGTTTGCGGGGACTATCTTCTGATGCAGATCGAGGCCGGAGTGGATGCCCTGCAGATTTTTGACAGTTGGGGCGGCCTGTGCGATGAGGACATGCTCGAGGAGGCGACCTTGAAGTGGATGCGCCGGCTCGTGGAACGCGTGGGAGGGTGTGTCCCGGTGATTGTTTTCGGCCGGGGCCAATCCCACCGGGCTGGGGAGGTGGCGACCACGGGGGCACAGGTTCTGAGCCTCGACCACGGCGTGGATCTGGCTGCGGTTTTGGCGTCGCTGCCAACCCGGATGTCGGTGCAGGGCAATTTGGACCCCGTATACCTGACAGGGGAACCCGGTCCTGCAGTCGAGGCCACACGGGCCTTGTTGGCCACGACCCGGACCACCGGGAGGCACATTTTCAATCTCGGCCATGGCATCACCCCCCAGGCGCGTGTGGAGACAGTGGGGGCGGTGATTGAAGCCGTGGCCGGTGGAGGCTGACATGAAACGGATTGCCATCATTGGTGCGGGGATCAGCGGGCTGGCGACCGCGTGGAAACTCCGGCAGGCGGGTGCGGATGTCACTGTTTTCGATCCTTCCCCACGACCGGGCGGAGTCATCCAGTCTGTAAGCAAGGATGGCTATATCCTGGAATTGGGGCCGAATACCGTCCTGGAAAAGGGGGGGGCTTTGGCGGAATTGATCGATGGCGCCGGTCTTCGTGACCAGGTGCTGGCGCCGCTTCCCCAGGCGAAGAAGCGCTATATCTACCACCGGGGAAAACCGGTTGCGGCCCCTGCAGGTCCGGGTTCATTCATCACCTCCCCGCTGCTGGGTTTTGCAGCCAAACTCCGGCTATTATCCGAGCCTTTCCGCCCACCCGGCACTTCGGGGGACGAATCCATCGCGGCATTTTTCAGCCGCCGCCTCGGGCCGGAAGCGGTGGAGCGGTTGATTGATCCGTTTGTTTCGGGTATTTTTGCGGGTGATACGGTGAGGTTGTCGGCGCGCCACAGTTTCCCCCTGATGTGGAAATGGGAACGGACCTCCGGATCCCTGGTCCGCGGGGCGATCCGGGGGCGTTCCGGTCCCCGTGTGAAGGCGCGGATGTTGTCGTTCAAGGACGGATTGGAAGCCCTGCCCCGGCGGCTGGCTGAATTGCTTTCCTCCCGCCTCCACCGTGAACGGGTGGAGACTCTGTCCCGCGGGCAGGATGGCTGGACGGTGAACAACGGGGAGAAATTTGATGCGGTGGTTTGCACCATTGCGCCGTCTGCGCTGGTCCCGCTTTTGGAAAAGCATGCCGTCCCGGGCGGGTTGGATTTTTTGAAGTCTTATCCCCATTCCAATGTGAGGGTTTGGCATTTCGGGGTTCCGCGGGACCGGGTCGGCCATCCGTTGGATGGATTCGGAGTGCTGGCCCCCTCGTCCGAGGGCCAACCGATTCTCGGGATACTTTTTTCGTCGAGCATCTTCGCCGGCCGGGCCCCCGAAGGCTGTGTATTGCTGACGGTGTTCCAGGGAGGGGTGAAGCACCCGGAGTATTGCCGGAGGGAGCCGGGGAAGGAAGAAGAGGCGCGGGGGACGGCCTGGGCGGCGGTCCGCCAGTGGTTGGACGTCCGGGGGGAACCGGTGATGGTGCACCATCAATTGTGGAGCCCGGCCATTCCACAGTATGAAGTCGGCCACCAGACGCGCCTGGATGCATTGGATGCGATCGAGGCCGCCCAGCCCGGGCTTTACCTCCGGGGCAACCTCAGGGGCGGCGTATCCGTTTCGGACTGCGCGGCTTCGGCATTCCGGACCGCCGGGGAAATACTGGCTCCATCTTGAGACTTGCCCGCTGTCCGGCCCGCGGGCAAAATCACACTTTCCCAGGATGAACCTGATTTGCATAGGGGTCGACCACCACGCCAACTCGGTCGAGGCTCGCGAGAGGTTGTCCCTGAGCGGGGAAACCCTGGAAATGACCCTTCATTTCTTTTCCGCCCACCGGTCATTTTCGGAAATGGTGGTCCTTTCCACCTGCAACCGGGTCGAATTCTATGCGGCCACCCGCATGACGACCAGGCAGGCGGTTTCGGAACTGAAGGAAAGCCTCAAGGATTTCCTGGAGATTCGTGACTCGGGTTTGGAAAAGGGGTTTGTCTACCGCAATGACGAGGCGGTGCGCCATTTGTTCGAGGTGTGCAGTGGCCTCCAGTCGATGGTTATTGGGGAGACCGAGATATTCGGCCAGGCCAAGGGGGCCTACCATCTGGCGAAAAAGGTCGGGTCTTCCGGTCCGGTGTTGAACCGTCTATTCCAGACGGCCTTCAATGCCGCCAAGGAAGTGCGCACGGCCAGTGCGATCGGGCGGGGGTCGGTATCGGTGGCCTCCATCGCGGTGCAGGCCGCGGGCCGCATTGTCGGTTCATTGAAGACCAAGAAAGTTTTGGTGCTGGGGGCGGGGGACACCGGAGAGAAGGTGACCGAGGCCCTGGCGGAGGCGGGGGCCAGGTCCCTGTTCTGCAGCAACCGCCGCACGGAGCGTGCGCTCAGGTTGTCCGAGAAATTCAACATGGAAATCATTCCGTGGAATGCCTGGAAGGGACGGCTTTGCACGATGGATATCGTCGTCTGTTCGACATCCGCTCCCGAGGCAATCATGGAATTCGGGGATCTGGTTCCCTTCACCACCCGCTTTGCCCGCCAGCCCCTGCTGGTCATCGATCTGGCGGTACCCCGTGATGTGGATCCCACGGTGGCCAAGATCCCGGGGATTTGCCTGTTGAACGTCGACGATCTCAAGCAGGTGGCCTCTGAAAAAATGGCTGAAAGATTGAAGGAGCGACAGGTCGCGCTGGAGATTCTCGAGCCGCGCGCGGTCAAATTGGTGGAACACTTTTACAAAAACAACATCCTTGAACCCCTGGAGCGCCCCCGTGTCAACCCGGCGCGGGGAAGCCGCACGGCAGCCTGAACCGGTGTGGCGGGAAAGCCCGGAAAATTCATCTGAAAAGGATTCGTCTTTTCACCCCCGTCCGATAGCGTCCATACGCATCCCCCACAGGAACAAGGCCATGGCTGCAACAAATTTCTACCAACTTTCCGGGCTGACCTATCGTTACGGCGAACGGTTGGCCCTCCAGGATTTCACCCTTGCCGTCGGTTCCGGCGAGATCTTTGGATTTCTCGGCCCCAATGGCGGTGGAAAGACAACGCTTTTCAAATTGCTGACGACGCTGCGGCCGCTGCAGGAAGGGGACATTGTGCTGGATGGGGCATCCTACCGGGGCCGGCTCGATGCGATCCGTGCGCGCATCGGTTGTGTTTTCCAGTACCCCGCCCTCGACAAGAAATTGAAGGTGGGTGAGAACCTCCGCCACCAGGGGCATCTCTACGGGCTCAGCGGGGGGGAATTGGACAACCGGATCAATTCCCTGCTGGAGCGATTCGGGCTGAAGGACCGCAAGGGATCCACTGTCGAGGATTTGTCCGGTGGTTTGCAAAGACGTGTCGAAATTGCCAAGGCCCTGCTCCACAGTCCCCAGGTTTTATTGATGGATGAACCCAGTACCGGCCTGGATCCCGGGATCCGCCTGGAGCTTTGGGAATATTACGAGCAGCTGCGACGCGAGGATGGAATCACAATCCTGATGACCACCCATCTATTGGAAGAAGCCGAGCGGTGTGACCGCATTGTTCTGCTCGACCAGGGGAGGATCATCGCCCAGGGAGCCCCGCAGGCACTCCGGGAATCGCTCGGTGGACGGATTCTCCGCCTCACCGGGACCACCGGTGTGGATTCCCTGGCCACGCAGGTGAAGGCACTGGCCCAGCATCCGGTCGAAATCCAGGGCCGGGAGGTGCTGGTCCATCTTCCCGACGGCGCTGAAGATGAAGCGGCACGGATCATCCGGGAAATCGGCGCCAAAGCCGAATCGGTCAATCTGGCACGGCCGACCCTGGCCGACGTCTACCAGGCCAAGGTGGGCCGGAATTGGACCGCCAAGGAGGATGCATGAGCATTGCGATTCCATCCAACCGGACCGGGATTTATCAACTATGAGCGCAGCAAATTCCTTTCGATGCAGTTTCCTGGCGAGCCTGACACTTCTCCAGCGGGAAATGGTCCGTTTTTTGAGGCAAAAGAACCGGGTGATCGGGGCCCTGGCGACCCCGGTGATTTTCTGGCTCCTGCTGGGCTATGGTGTGGGGAATTCCTTCCGCGCGGATTCCCTGCCCGGCCAGATTTCCTATCTGGAATACTATTATCCCGGAATGCTCGTGATGATCATTCTCTTCACGGCGATTTTCTCCACGATCTCGATCATCGAGGACCGGCGGGAGGGATTTCTCCAGAGCGTATTGGTGGCCCCGGTTTCGCGGGCCAGTATTGTTCTCGGGAAAGTATTGGGCGGTGCGGCCCTGGCCACCGGGCAGGCGGCGCTCATGCTGGTGGTGGTGCGCTGGGCGGGATACAGCCTGACCTGGACCGGTTTGGGCAAGATCCTCCTGGTCATTGTGCTTTTGTCGATGGCGCTTACCGCGCTTGGCTATTTGATTGCCTGGCCGCTGGATTCGACCGCGGGCTTCCATGCGATCATGAATATTTTTCTCCTGCCGCTCTGGTTGTTGAGCGGGACCCTGTTCAGCCAGAGCAGCGCGCAGGGTTTGGTTTATTGGATGATGAAGCTCAACCCGTTGACCTATGGACTGGCCGCGCTGAGATACGGTTTTTATCCCCCGGGTTCGCCCTGGCTGGCCGGATTGCCGGATGAAGGTTTTTGTTATGCCGTGACGGTGTTGGTGGGACTGGTGCTCTTTGCCGGCTGTTTCGTCATCACGCTGAAACGGCCCGGGCATTGAGCCCGGCCGCAAGAGGGTGAACCATGTCCACTCCCGAGGAATTGCTGGATGACGGAAACTCCGAACTCGCCATGGGCGAGATGGAGAAGGCGGTCGAATTTTACCGCAAGGCCGTGGAGCTTGATCCGCAATACTTCGACGGATGGCAGGCCCTTGGGGTGGCCCTGATCAAAGTCAACCAACCCGCGGAAGCTGTCGAGGCCCTGAAGACCGCGATCGGGATCAGTCCCGATGACCAGCTTGCCTGGAGCAGCCTGTCCCTGGCTTATGCCCGCAACCACCAGATCAAGGAAGCCGAGGATGCGGGGGCCAAGGCCCGGGTGATTTCGTGGGGTGGCAAGGTGTCGAAGATGAAAGAATAACGGCGGCGGATCGTCACGGGGGCCCACTACTGGAAGCCTTTCCAAATCGGGCCGTTCCTGGCAAAGGGAGGAGCGATCTTGGAATTCTTCGGGTCCGGCGTGTCGTAAGGGGCCAGTTGGAAGATGGGGTAAACAGGGTGGCCGGCATTCATTTCATAGGTGTCGCCTTCTTTTTCGATGAGAAGCACGGCGCAGAAATTGCCCCCGGCCCGCTCACCGATGAGGACATCCAGGTCGACAACCTCGCCGGCTTTGAGGGACATCCATGATCCCGCGGTGAGAAGTCCGCGGTGGACGCTGCGGCCCGGAGGGGCGGAGGATTTCCAGTGGAGGCCGGGTGTGGCGATGGGGCGCAGCTGTGCGGCTTCGATCCAGTTGCTGGCCAGAACGGTGTTCTCGTTGACGGCCACGCTGCAAATTTCACTTCCATAACCCCAGAATCGCCATCTGCCCGTGGACGGTGGGGCCACTTGTCCCTTGTAATGGATCATCCAGAAACTGGGCTCGACCACCTTTTCCACGCCAAAGGCAATCGGGGCCCTGATTGCCGGGCTGAGGGGCACGAAAATCTGGGTTGTATAAAGCGGCTGGCTTACCCGGTAATAGCGGTTGAGCACGGCCTCATCCCAGTTGGACGAGAGGAATTCATTGGTCAGTTCATCGTAATTCCTGCTGCCCATGGGCAGCTTTGCCCGTTTCTGGTTCTGTTTGCAGTCGTAGAGCGTGCCGATCAGGGCGGATTCCGAGGCTGTTGCCGAGCCGTATTCACTGACGTTCTCCGCACGGGAGGGGGAGAGGGCGGTCAGGGACAGGAAACAACAGCCGGAAATCCTGGAAAGCAGGGCAATGGCCATGGCGGGAGACAGGTTGGCATGGAACAGGATGGGTCTAAAGATCAATCAGCAAATCCAGCGGAAGGGCGGGAGGCCTTACGCCGGCTTGCGGGCTTCAATCCAGAGTCTCCATGCGGCGAGTGCGGCTATGGCATAGGCGGCCCATCCGGCCCAGAAGGCGTTGCTGATACCCCAGAAGAGTGACACGACGACGGCTGAGACCGAGGCGCAGACCGAGGTGGCCCCGTTGACACCCCAGAACCAGGAACTGGTCTCCCGGCCGAGGCGGGAAGCCTGGCGCAAGCCCCAGGGCATGGCCCCGCCCATGAAAAAGCCGGCCGAGCCGACGAGCAAGGCCGCCGCGGCCATGCGCAAGGGGCGTGCGGCGCCCATCAATTGTTCCACCATCCACGGGGTGGCCAGGCCGACAAGGCCCAGGCAGGCCAGCAAGCACCCGAGGAAAAGCCCGAGCTGCCGCGCGTGTCCCGCGGAGAGGAACCTGCTCCAGAACCAACTTCCGGCTCCTCCGGCCAGCAGGAGGGTGAAGAGCACGATGGTCAGGCTTTGTGTCGGGTTGCCCAGGAGTACCACCAGCCGCTGCATCAGGGAGATCTCCACATGCATGAATCCCAGGCCAATGGCGCAAAAGTAAACAAGATTGGGTGCAATCAATGGTGAGGAACGGTCGCAGCACCGGGTTTGCAGGGGGATGACTATGCAGAGGCAAACGAGGGCGGTGACCAGGACCAGAAGGGCGATAATCTGGCGGGGCACCTCCAGATTCGGGTCGGTCCGGCCCCGCCACATTTGGATATCCAGGAGGTCATGCGGGTTGGAAAACTCGAAGAAAAAAGGGTTGTTGTCGGTGGGCGGCGAAAGGTCCACATGCCATTGCGCCTCGGCAGCGGCCAATCCCATGGGGCTGGCGATGGAGAAAAATTCGCCGCCTTGTCCCAGTCCGGGGGCGAGGGCGACGGTAAAGCCGTTCTCCTCGGCAAATTTGAGGAACTGCCTGGTGTGGTCTTCCGAAAAAGGCATGGCCGATACCAGAAGGGTGGCGACTCCCGGAGTGCCGGGCCTGGTTGAGGGACAGGTCAGCAGGATCAGATGGTCGATGGGATCCCTGACCCCGGCGCGGCGAAGGCTTTCCAGCGCCAGGCTGAACAGCCGGTAAGTCTCGTAGGGACGCTCCGCGGAATACCAGCGCGAGAAGCTGAGAACGCCTTTGTCGCTCAACCGACCGAGGAACTGGGTCCATGCCTCCACGCTGTAGAGGGAATTCTCCGTGAGTACAAGCGCCCCGGCGGCCGTTGCGGCCCAGGTATCCACCAGGGAGACCTGGATCATATCGAAGCGCTCATCGGTCCCGGCCACGAAACTCCGTGCGTCGTTGATTTCCAGGCGGACCCTGGGGTTTCGTGCGAGATTGCCGCTGAATGGGGCGAAATCCCTCGTGATGGCGCGGATGATGTCCGGATTGATTTCCACGCCAACGATTTGGTCGCGGCCGGCGACCAGTGCGGAGAGGATGTCGCGCCCCCCGCCGACGCCGATGACCAGGACTTTGCCGCCGGGACCCAGGATGTGGCCGGCGTTGACGATGTCGTGGGAGAGGAAACCGACCTTCGAGAGGTCGCCGTCAAATCGCGTGATGATGGTGGAGGCCGAGGAGTCCATCTCGAGATAGTATTGTTCCACGCGGTGGTTCCGCAGGGCTCCGGGGGAAAATCCCCAGCCGAAAGGGATGTTGTCGTGTGGGGACACCGTTACGCGCGAGTGGGTGTTCCAGTGCTCGAAGACCGGCGGATCCACCTTGAAGCCCTTGGAATGGGTGATGGGCAGGAGGGATTGGTGGCGCAGCCACAGGGCGGTTTGGGTGATGGCGAGGAAGAAAAAGAGAAGGGTTCCCGTGGCGCACAGGACAAAACCCGTGCGTGAATGGGTCCTTGCGGTCCATGCGCCGGCGAGGGTGGAAATGCCGGCACAGATGAAAAGGGCGCCGATGCCGTCGGTTATATGGAAAAGACCCGCCACGGCCAGGCAGCCCACCGCGGCACCGGCCAGGTCAGCCGCATAGAGTGCGCCGGATTGTTTCGGAAAGCGGCTCAGCACCAGACAAATGGAAATGCCCGAGCAAGTGAAGGGCACCAGCGCGATGAGAAAAACGGCCAGCATGACCGGGCCGACCGCGGAATCCATGAACCGGCAGAGCTTCAGGTGGATGACCAGGGTCAGGACCGAGGTGAGCGCGAAGCCGGCCGAGGCCAGGGAGACGTGGGTGCGGAGGCGGTCTTCCTGGAAAAAACGGGGATTGAGCGCGACCAGCACCGCACCAAAAGTGAGACCGAACATGGCCGATGCGATGACGGAAAAAGCGTAGTGGTAATAGACCGTGGCACTGAGGAAGCGGCTCAGGAGGATCTGGAACAAGAGCGTGCACAGCGAGATGAGCGCCAGGGGTCCGGACAGGCTCCGGTCGGCATGGGGCAGGCTCATGGTGTGTTTCGAGGATCCGGACAGACTCAGGATGGGGGCAGAACCTGCCAGGCGAAGTTGGGGCCCTGGTAGATGAAGCCCGAATAGGATTGGATCAGTGACGCGCCCGCATCCATTTTTTCCCGGGCATCATCGGATGTGAAGATGCCGCCGACGCCGATGATGGGGAGTTTCCCCGAAGTTTCCCTGTGAATGAAGCGGATGATTTCCGTGCTTTTCTTTGCCAGGGGGCGGCCGCTCAGCCCGCCGCTCTCCTTCAGGGTGATCGCACTGTGGTCGAGTGTGGTGTTGGTGGCCACGATGCCGTCCAATTTCTCAGCGTCGATGAGGGCAAGGATGGCGGCAATGTCGTCCAGAGAGAGGTCGGGGGCGATTTTGAGCAGGAGGGGTTTGCGGCGGGCCTGGAGGTTGAATTCCTGCAGCGAATGCAGGATCGGACGGAGCTGGTCCGGTGCCTGGAGATTGCGCAGGCCGGGGGTGTTCGGGGAGCTGACATTGACGACGAAGAAATCCCCATAATCGTAAAGTTTTTCCAACGAATAACGGTAGTCGGCATGGGCCTCATCCAGATCCGTGATTTTCGATTTTCCGAGGTTGATGCCGATGGGGAATCCCGGGCGGGATTTCCAGGCGGCGAGTTGCCGGGCGAGCGTATCGGCGCCCTCGTTCGGGAAACCCATGCGGTTGACCAGGCCC
>Ga0209066_10001948_pt1 | contig 26315 bp, 23 predicted proteins | sample All_14_2_FD_187198 | JGI IMG/M metagenome (GOLD analysis project Ga0209066, IMG submission 187198) | Freshwater microbial communities in response to fracking from Pennsylvania, USA - Allegheny Zone_MetaG_DW_15 (SPAdes) (version 2) ...
GTGGCTCCGTCATCCACGCCGGGCGCCAGTCCCGCCGTCCCACGGGCTTCCCTGCGCGACCAGATGCTGGCCCGACCCCACACAAGACAACCCGCCGCCCGCGACCTCCCGCACCCCCGCCTCTCCCCACGCCCTCCGCGATCGAGGATGATGGCCTCATGCGCGGCGACCTCATCCGGATCCGGCCGGCGACCGCCGATGACTGGGCGACGGTTCGGGCGATGCGGCTCGCGATGCTCAGGGACTCGCCGACGGCGTTCCTCGAGACCGTCGAGCGTGCGCAGCAGCGCACCGAGCGCGGCTGGCGCCGGCGCGCGGGGCGCGACCCGCAGCGCGGCGTGACGGTCATCGCCGAGGACGCGAGGGGGCATTGGGCGGGGACGGCCGGCGCACTGCGGCGCGCTGGCGCCGTGACGGTCGTCGCCGTCTTCGTGCGCCCCGAGTATCGAGGCGAGCGGTGGGGCGTCCTCGATGGGCTCATGGAGCACATCGAGGGCTGGGCGGCGGAGCACACCGACACGCTCACGCTGCGGGTGCATCCGGAGAATGCCCGCGCCCGCCGTGCCTACGAGAAGCGCGGCTTCGAGGTGACGGAGTCGGCTCGCGCGCGGCAGGATGCCGCCGCGCGGTCGGGCCTGGAGCTGCGCAAGCGCATCGAGCGATCGCCTCGTCCGCGCTGAGGGCCCCGGCCCGTCGGCCGCCGGTGTCGGCCTCCGTCAGCCCTTCGGGTGCGCGGCGAAGAACTGCCAGAGCGCCTCGGTGGCATCCCAGCCGGTGTAGACGGGCTCGCCATACGGCGTCTGGGAGCCGCTGGTCGACGGCCACTCGTGGCCGTAGCCGTCGATCGTGACGAGCGTCACGGCGCGGCCGTCTGGGCACTCGGCCGACGCGCTGGTCAGCGGCGCGGCGGTGGTGACGGTGGGGTCCTGGCAGTCGTCGACGCCGCGCCAGAAGGCGGCGATCTCGGGTGCTGGCCGCGCGTCGATGTGCGCGGAGCCCACGGTCGATGCCCCGCCCTCATAGCGCACGCGGGTGTCGGCGGTGCCGTGCACCGCCATGACCGAGATCGGCGCCGGATGGTCGCACTCGGTCTGCGGGGCGATGGTGCCGGCGACGGGGCCGATGGCGGCGAAGACGGTGGTGTCGCAGGCGAGGCGGTAGGCCATCATGGCCCCGTTCGACATGCCGGCGGCGAAGATCCGGCAGGGCACCGACGACGCCGGTGAGGAAGGCGACGTCGTCGGTGCCCTGCCTTGCCGCGGTGCCGCAGCACCCTCCGCCGGAGTTCCAGGCGCGGCCGGTGGCATCCGGGTAGGCGACGATGACGTGCTCGGCCTCGGCGAGCGCATCCCAGCCGTAGGCGCGCTCGGCCTGCGCCCCGGAGCCGTATCCGCCGTGGAGCATGAGCACGAGCGGGGAGGCTCCGGTGAGCCCCTCTGGCACGAAGACGCGGTAGGTGCGGTCGGTGCCGTCGACGTCGAGGTGCACGGTGGTGGTGCCGGTCGGCAGCGCCGCGGCCTCGCTCGTGGCGGGGGTGGGTGCCGCCTGATCCTGCTGGCGGTCGACCAGGGGAGCGCAGCCGGTGACGGTCGTGAGGAGCGCAAGCACGACCGTGCTCACGATCAGTCGGTGAGATCGACGCACGCCTGCTCCGTCCGGCACGGGATCGAGATTACGCCCCCGTCGTCGGCAGCGAGGCCGTGCGGGCGCGGCGGCGTCGTGCGGCGCTCGCCGGCGCGGCCGGCGCGTCGAGTGCCTGGTAGCGCTGACCGTGTGGTCCGACGAGCGCCATCGCCCGGCCGTTCACCGCGAGCACGGTAATGCCGGCGATCGGCTCGGCGACCTGGGCATCGACGGTCGGCAGCACCGACTCACCCTCGTTGGAGATCCAGGTGACCTCGGGTAGCGATTCGATCATCTCGACGAACATGGTGCGCCGCTCAGGGGTGAGATAGGCGAGCACGGCGCTGTGGAAGACGACGACGTGGGATCCGGCCGGGGCCTCGGCCACGAGCGACGGGATCCGTTCGACGATGTCGCCGGCGACGATCCGCGGCGGATCCTCCGCGGCGATCGCCGCGGCCGCCTGGAGGCGACGGCGGTGGTGCTCGTGCTCCGGCCAGACGAGCGTCTCGAGCCACGCGACCTGCTCGGCATCGCGCGGGTCGATCGGGTGCAGGTCGACGCCCGCCCGCCACGCGACGTCGGGCAGGCGCACCGGGGGAAGCGCGCCGTCGACGGTGCACGAGGCGATCACCTCGCTCGCGCCGTCCGGCGGGTCGATCGAGACCGTCGTCCCGCCGACCGCATACCGGTAGCTGTATCGATCGGGGAAGAGGCACAGGCCGGCCGAGGCGCCGGCCTCGATGAGCGCCACCGGCCCGGTGAGCCGCGAGAGTGTGGGCAGGAGCACGGCGCATCGCCCGGCCTCGTTCGTCTGCGTCGAGCGGGCTCGGATGATCGGCTCGACGGACGCCCAGTGCTGCTCGAGCCAGGTCGTGGACGCCTCGGGCGAGCCCAGCGGGGCGCCCGCCGCGTGCGCCGCCGCGAAGACGAGATTCGGCTGCCACTTCGCCGTCGGCAGCGCGGCGATGCGCTCGAGCGCGCCGGGGGCGTCGGCGATCGCCATCGCCCACGCGAAGTAGGTGTCGGACACCCCCTCGGCCTCGGCGTGCGCCCACCGACGGTAGGCGGCGGCGACATCGCGCATGGCGGGCGCTACGCGCTCGGCCGCGGCGGCGCGGGGCGATCGCCGGACAGGCCGAGCGCCGCGGCCACCCGCGCATACCCCGCCTCGTCGGCATCGAGCAGCTGCACCGCGACATGGTCGGCCCCCGCCGCGAGCTGCGCGCGGATGCCGGCCGCGACGGCCGCGTCGTCACCCGAGACGACGAGCGCGTCGATGAGGGCGTCGCTGCCGCCGTCGTCGAGGTCCGCCTCGCTCCAGCCGAGGCGCCGCAGATGCTCGCGATAGTTGCGCAGGCCGAGGTAGGGCGTCTGCACCGTCGGTCGCGCCATGGCCCGCGCGCGCTCGGGGTCGGCCTCGAGCACGACGCGCTGCTCGGGCGCGAGGAGCGCGCGCGGGCCGATGCGCTCGCGCGCGGCGTGGGTGTGCGAGGTGGGCACGAGGAAGGGGTGCGCGCCGGCGGTGCGCTCCGCCGCGAGCCGCAGCGTCCGCGGCCCGAGCGCGGCGAGCACGAGGCGCTGCGCTGGCACTCCGGCCGCCTCGAGCCCGTCGAGGTAGGCGACGAGGGCGTCGTACGGCGACGCGGCCTCGGCACCCCATCGCTCGGGGTGGCTCGTGCCGATGCCGAGCAGGAAGCGATCGGGGTGGTGCGCCTGGATGCGGTGCCACGACGCGGCGAGCACCTCGGGCGGTGCGGCCCAGATCGGGACGATGCCGGTGGCGACCGCGAGCCGCTCGCTCTCGTCGAGCGCCGTCTCCACGAGCGCGAGATCGGGCTCGGGGGAGCCGCCGATCCAGAGCGTGCCGTAGCCGGCCGCCTCGATCGCGCGGGTGATCCCCGCATCGAGGGCGGTGGCGCGCAGCCACACGCCCACCTCGCCGAGCTCGATCCTGCTCGTCTCGGCGGGTCCGGTCGCGGTCGTGTCGGTGTGCACGGTGCGATGCTAGCCCCGCGCCGGGCCCCGGCCGCTCAGCCCTCGCGGGGGGCGACCCGCGGCGGCCAGGCCGTCGCACCGAGCTCGCGCGAGATGTTGCGCGCGGTCTCGCGGAGGTCGTTGAGCACGCCGTCCGGCGGCGGCCATTCGCTCGACGGGAGCACCACGGCGACCGCCGCGACGACGCCGCCGGAGGCGTCGCCGATGGGCGCGGCGACGGAGGACTCGCCGAGCACGGCCTCGTCCTGCTCGCTCGCGAGCCCGCGCTCGACCGTCGAGGGGAAGGCGAGGGTGAGCTTCACCGGGTCGACGACGGTGTCGCCGGTGAGGGCGACGAGGGGCTGCTCGAAGACCGTGCGCTGATACTCCTCGTCGAAGGCGAGCAGCACCTTGCCCATCGCGGAGGCGTGCGCCGGGATCGTCATGCCGGTCTCGAGCATCTGCTGGCTGCCGTCGGGGCGACGGTTGTGGTGGATGACGAGCACCTCGTCGAAGAGCTCGACCCCGAGCCGCACGGCGAAGCCGGTGCGCCGCGCGAGCTCCCTGGTCCACCGCATTGCCCGCGCGCGGACGTCGAGGGTGTCGAGGTAGACGTTGCTGAGCTTCACGAGCGCCGGCCCGAGCATGTAGCGGTTGCTGCCGCGCTCCTTGGCGACGAGCCCGTGCTCCTGCAGCGACTTCACGATCCCGTGGACCGTCGACGGCGGCAGGTCGAGGGCGGCGGCGAGCTCGGTGATGCCGAGGTGGCGAGCGCCCTGGAGCGACTGGAGCACCTTCGCGGCCCGGTCGATGGCCTGGATCACCGCCGCCTGCCTTCCGCGATCGCCCCGAGTGCGTCCGTCGCGACTCGCCTGACGAATGGTACTTGACATCGGGACCCCTCAGGACAATATTCGACATTGTCGAAAGACATTCCGACTGGTGGCGCCGTTGCCACCGGCGGGACGACACCATGTCCGAAGGAGGACACATGGATGAGAACCGTCTGTGGCAGAAGCTCGCCGCAGAGTTCCTCGGCACCGCATTCCTGGTGTTCGTGGGCGTCGGCTCCGTGCCGGCACTCGCGATCGCACGAGGGGGAGAGGCGCCGTTCAGCGGGGCGGAGCTCGGCGTCATCTCGTTGGCGTTCGCGCTCATCGTCATCGTCACCGTGTACGTGTTCGGCTACATCTCCGGCAACCACATCAACCCGGCCGTGACCATCGGCCTCGCCGTGAGCGGCAAGTTCCCGTGGAAGGACGTGCCCGGCTACCTCATCGCGCAGGTGCTCGGCGCGATCGCCGGTGCCTTCGCCATCGTCGGCGTGCTCGGCCAGGCGGCCGTGGACGCCGGCCTCGGCGTCGCAGCCTACTCGGCGAGCACGCCCATCCCGCAGGCGCTCTTCGCCGAGTTCATCGGCACCTTCCTGCTCGTGTTCGCCATCTTCGGCGTGATCTACCGCAAGGCCGCGCCCGGGTTCGCCGGGCTCGCGATCGGCTTCGCGGTCTTCGCGGCGATCATCCCCGTCGCGCCCGTCACCGGCGCGTCGATCAACCCCGCCCGCACCGTGGGCCCGATGCTCGTCCAGCAGATCATGGGCGGCACCGTGGCCTGGGAGCAGCTGTGGGTCTACCTCGTCGCCGAGTTCCTCGGCGGCATCCTCGCGGCCCTCGCGTTCGGGCTCATCGCCCACACGGCGAAGGACCGCGCCGGGGCCGAGAAGGAGGCCTGATCATGAAGAAGTTCATCAACGCGCCGGAGGCGGTCCTCGCCGACTCGCTGCGCGGCGTCCAGGCGGCGCACCCCGAGCTCGTCGTCGACTTCGAGCACCGCGTGATCCTGCGCGGCACCCCGAAGGCGCAGGGCACGGTGGCCCTCGTCTCCGGCGGCGGCTCCGGCCACGAGCCGCTCCACGGCGGATTCGTCGGCGAGGGCATGCTCGACGCGGCGGTCGCCGGCGAGGTCTTCACCTCGCCGACGCCCGACCAGATCCTCGCGGCGACGAAGGCCGTCGACCGCGGCGCCGGCGTGCTCCACATCGTGAAGAACTACACGGGCGACGTGCTGAACTTCGAGATGGCCGCGGAGCTCGCCGCCGCGGACGGCGTCGAGGTCGCGACCGTCGTCACCAACGACGACGTCGCCGTCCAGGACTCCACCTGGACCGCGGGTCGCCGCGGGGTCGGCGTCACGGTGCTCGTCGAGAAGATCGCCGGCGCGGCCGCGGAGGCCGGGGCCGACCTCGCCACCGTCGCCGCGCTCGCCGAGCGGATCAACGCGAACGGACGCTCGTTCGGCATCGCGCTGACGAGCTGCACGGTGCCGGCGGTCGGTCACCCGACCTTCGACCTGCCCGACGACGAGATCGAGATCGGCGTGGGCATCCACGGCGAGCCCGGGCGTCACCGCATCCCGATCGCGCCGGCGGCGGAGCTCGCCAAGCACCTCGTCGAGCCCGTCCTCGCGGATCTCGACTTCACGGGCGGCCCGACGATCGTCATGCTCAACGGCCTCGGCGGCACCCCGCTCATCGAGCTCTACCTGCTCTACGGCGAGGTCGCGGCGCTGCTCGAGCAGGCCGGCGTCACCGTCGCGCGCTCCCTCGTCGGCAACTACATCACGTCGCTCGACATGGCCGGGGCCTCGGTCACGGTGCTGAAGGCGGATGATGAAGTGCTGAAGCTCTGGGACGCGCCGGTGAACACGCCGGGCCTGCGCTGGGGCCGCTAGGCGCCGACCGACACCGCATCGCAAGGAGGAACCATCATGAGCGAGACGCTCGACACCCTCGACCTGGTCACGTGGCTCACCGCGTACCGCGACGCCGTCACCGAGCAGCGGGCCTGGCTCACCGAGCTCGACTCGGCGATCGGCGACGCCGACCACGGCGCGAACATGGCGAGGGGGATGGGCGCCGTCGTCGACAAGCTCGACCAGGGCGTGCCAGCGACGGTCGACGAGCTGCTCAAGAGCGTCGGCATGACGCTCGTGAGCTCGGTCGGCGGCGCGAGCGGCCCGCTCTATGGCACCTTCTTCCTGCGGATGGGCATGTCCGCGGGCGCCGTGCCGTCACTCGACGGCCCGGCGCTCGCGGCGACCATCCGCGCCGGACTCGACGGCATCGTCGCCCGCGGCAAGGCGGAGCTCGGCGACAAGACGATGTTCGACGCCATGGCACCGGCCGTCGACGCGCTCGACGCGGCGCTGGCCGGCGGCGCGTCGCTCGCCGACGCGACCGCGGCCGCCGCGGCGGCGGCCGTCGCCGGCCGCGACGCCACCGTCCCGCTCGTCGCCCGCAAGGGCCGCGCGAGCTACCTCGGCGAGCGCAGCGCCGGACACATGGATCCCGGCGCCGCCTCGACCGCCATCCTCTTCGAGACACTCGCCTCGACGGTCGCGGGGCCGGGACGATGATCGGCATCGTCGTCGTCTCGCACAGCCGAGGGCTGGCCGAGGCGGCGCTCCAGCTCGCCAGGCAGATGGTGCCCGGTGACCGCCCGCCCGTGCGGCTCGCGGCCGGCGCCGGCGTCGACGCCGACGGCGCGCCCATCCTCGGGACGGATGCGACCCTCGTCGCCGCCGCGATCGGCGAGCTCCAGGCCGACGGGGTCGATGGCGTGCTCGTGCTCATGGACCTCGGCTCGGCCGTGCTCAGCGCCGAGCTCGCGGTCGAGCTCGCCGCGGCCACCGTGCCGGTCAGGCTCGCCCCGGCGCCCTTCGTCGAGGGGCTCCTCGCCGCGGTCGTCTCGGCCGCCGCCGGCGCGTCCCTCGACGCGGTCGCCGCGGAGGCCGCTGGCGCGCTCGAGGCGAAGACGGGGCAGCTCGGCGACGCCGACGTCGCCCCGGCCGCTCCGGCGCCCGCCACGACCCCGACCGACGCCGCCAACGTGCTGCGGCGCCGCGTCGTCGTGCGCAACCCGCTCGGCATCCACGCCCGCCCCGCCGCGCTCATCGCCGGTGTCGCCGGCGCGAGCGAGGCCAGGCTCCGGCTGCGGCGGCTGCCAGACGGCCCGGAGGCCGACGCCGCGAGCCTCTCGAGACTCCTCGTGCTCGGCGCGCGGCGCGGCGACGAGCTCGAGCTCACCGCGAGCGGCCCGGATGCGGCCGACGCCCTCGACACCCTCGCCGCGCTCGTCGACGACGGCTTCGGCGCGCTCGACGCCGCCGAGCCGACTCCGGCGGAGCCGAGCTCCGCCGAGCCAACCCCAGCCGAGTCGACCCGAGCCGAGCCGACCCCGGCACAGCCGACCCCGGCCGAGCCCGCCGCCGCCGGCGTGCTCCGCGGCCGCGGCGTCAGCGCGGGCCGCGCGGCGGCTCCCGCCGCCGTCCTCGCCGCGCCGATCGCCGAGCCGTCGTCCGAGCCGGCCGTCGCCGACGCCGACCGCGAGGCCGAGGCCGGGCGCATCGCGCCGGCCGCCGCCGCCGTGGCCCACCGCCTCGCCGCGCGGGCCGCCGCCGCGACCGGAGAGGCGAAGGACATCCTCGAGGCCACGGCCCTCATGGCCGAGGACCCCGACCTCGTCGCCGGCGCCGCCGACCTCGTGCGCACGGCAGGCCTCCCGGCCGCGCGCGCCCTCTGGGACACGGCGGGCGCGCACGAGCGCCTCCTCGCCTCCCTCGGCGGCCGGATGGCCGAGCGCGTGACCGACATCCGCGACGTCCGCGACCGCATCGTCGCCGAGCTCCTCGGCATCGAGGTGCCCGGCGTCCCCGATCGCGACGACCCCTTCGTCCTCATCGCCCGCGACCTGGCGCCCGCCGACACCGCGACGCTCGGCGGCAGCGCCTGCGTCGCCCTCGTCACCGAGCTCGGCGGCCCGAACTCGCACACCGCGATCATCGCGCGCGCCCTCGGGCTGCCCGCCGTCGTGAGCGTCCATGACGCCACCGCGATCGCGAACGGCACCCCCGTGCTCGTGGACGGCGAGGCCGGCTCGGTCGAGCTCGACCCGCCCGCCGACGTCGTCGCCGCGCTCGGCGCGCGCGCCGCGACCGCGGCATTCGACGGTCACGGCGTCCTCGCCGACGGCCACGCGGTCCCGCTGCTCGCGAACGTCGGGACCGCGGCCGACGCCGTCTCGGGCGCCGCGGCCGGCGCCGAGGGCGTCGGGCTCTTCCGCACCGAGTTCTGCTTCCTCGACCGCGACACCGCGCCGACGATCGACGAGCAGGTCGCCGCCTATCGCGGCGTGCTCGCGCCGTTCGCCGGCAAGAAGGTCGTCGTGCGCACCCTCGACGCCGGCTCGGACAAGCCGCTGCCCTTCGCGAACGCCGACGAGGAGGAGAACCCGGCGCTCGGCGTGCGTGGCCTGCGCATCGCCCGCCGCAATCCCGCGCTCCTCGACGACCAGCTCGCCGCCCTCGCGATCGCCGCCGCCGCCGAGCAGGCGAAGGTCGAGGTCATGGCGCCGATGGTCGCGACCGTCGACGAGGCACGCGACTTCGCGGATCGCTGTCGTGCCGCCGGCCTGCAGCGGGTCGGCGTCATGATCGAGACGCCGTCCGCCGCGCTCCTGGCGAGGGAGCTCTTCGAGGTCGTCGACTTCGTGAGCCTCGGCACGAACGACCTCACCCAGTACACGATGGCCGCCGACCGGCTGCTCGGCGAGCTCGCCGACCTCGGTGACGCCTGGCAACCGGCCGTCCTCCGGCTCATCGCGACCGTCGGCGAGGCCGGCGCCGCCGCGGGCAAGCCGGTCGGCGTATGCGGCGAGGCCGGCGGCGACCCCGCGCTCGCGCCGGTGCTCGTCGGCCTCGGCGTGACGAGCCTGTCGATGACGCCGCGCGCGCTCGGGACGGTCGCGGAGCGGCTCGGCTGCATGCGGCTCGAGGAGTGCCGACGCGCCGCCGCGGCGGCGATCGCCTCGCCGACCGCGGCCGCGGCCCGCGCCGCGGCGACGGCCGAGCTCGCGCGCGTCACCGCCTGACTGCTCGACCGGCCGCCAGCACGCGGGAGACTGGTGTCGTGTACATCGTGCTCGCCGTCGTCGACGACGATCCCGCCGAGGGCGCGGTGGATGCCGTGCTCCTCGACGACGACGGCGTCGAGGAGGGGCGGGAGCGCGTCCTCGACCTTCCCGCGTTCGTCGCGGCGTGTGAGCCCAGCCGGCCGCGCTGGGTCTGGGATCGCGCCGCCGCGTGGCTGCCGGCGCTCCTCGCCGCCGGGGTCCGCGTCGAGCGGTGCCACGATCTGCGGCTCGCGCGCGCGATCCTGCGCAACTCGGTGCTCACCCGCGGCACGCCCATCGCCACCGCGCCGCCGAGCTCGCTCGACGGGCCCGATCCGGCGCGGGTCGAGCCGTCGCCACGCGGTCCGCTCGCCGATGACGGGCTCTTCGCCCTCGAGCCGGAGCCGACGGCGGGCGCCTCGGCGGCCCCGGCCGCGGCGCTCGACCCCGTCGCCGAGCTGCGACTGCACCTCGAGTCGATCCGGCGCAGCGCCGACCCGGCGCGGCTGGCCCTCCTCGTCGCCGCCGAGTCGGCCGGCGCGATCATCGCGATCGAGATGGCGCACGGCGGGCTCCCATGGTCGGCCGTCGAGCACGACCGCATCCTCAGGGAGCTCCTGGGCCCGCGGCCGGCGCCGGGGCGTCGACCGGCGATCCTCGAGGAGCTCCACGCGGCGATCGAGGCGGCGCTCGACGGCACCCCCGTGAACCCGGACTCCGCCGTCGAGCTCAAGAAGGTGCTCCAGCGGGCGGGCCTGAGGATCGAGTCGACGAGCTCGTGGGAGCTGCGGCGGATCGAGCACCCCGTCATCGAGCCGCTCCTGGACTACCGCAAGCGATCGAGGATCCTCAGCGCGAACGGCTGGCACTGGCTCGAGACCTGGGTGCACGACGGACGGTTCCGCCCGGTCTACGTCCCCGGCGGGGTCGTGACGGGGCGCTGGGCCTCGGACGGCGGCGGCGCGCTGCAGCTGCCGAGGCAGTTGCGCGGCGCGGTGCGCGCCGACCCCGGTTGGCGCCTCGTCGTCGCGGACGCCGCGCAGCTTGAGCCGCGCATCCTCGCCGCGATGGCCGGCGACACCGCGATGCTCGCCGCGGGAGCGGACGGCGACCTCTACGCGGGCCTCGTCGCCGCGGGCGTCGTCGAGCACCGCGACCAGGCCAAGGTCGCGATGCTCAGCGTCATGTACGGCGGCACGACGGGGGACGGCGGTCGTCTCCTGCCGCGGTTCGCGCGCGCCTATCCGCGCGCGATCGCGCTCGTCGACGAGGCGGCGAGGGCGGGGGAGCGCGGCGAGCAGGTGCGCACCTGGCTCGGCCGCACGTCACCGCCCGGCCGTCGGGATGCCCCAGCCGAGCGCGCGCGGGCCTGGGGCCGCTTCACGCGCAACTTCGTCGTGCAGGGCACGGCGGCCGAGTGGGCGCTGTGCTGGCTCGGCGGGATCCGCGGCAGGCTCTCCGCCGAGTTCCCCGGGCGGTTCCCGGCCGAGGTGCCCCACCTCGTGTTCTTCCTCCACGACGAGGTCATCGTGCACACTCCGGCCGAGCACGCCGACGCCGTCGCCGAGGTGATCCGCCTCGCCGCCGAGGATGCCGGTCGCCTGCTCTTCGGCGAGCGGCCCGCGACGTTCCCGCTCAGCGTCGCGATCGTCGAGGACTACGCCGCCGCGAAGTGAGCCTCCCGGGGCCGGGCGCCCGGTGCCATAGCCTGATCGCATGACGGTCAGGGGGGCGCTGCTCGCGATCCTCACGCTCGGGCCGAGCTACGGGCATCAGCTCACGACCGAGTTCGTCCGCCGCACCGGCGGGCTCGAGCCGATCAACGGCGGCCAGACCCACGCGACGATCGAGCGCCTCGCCCGCGACGGGCTCGTCCTCGTCGCGCCGAAGGATGCCGCCGGCGTCGCCAGGGTCGAGCTCACCGCCGCGGGGCGCGTGGCGGCGGCCGACTGGCTCGCCGGGCCGGCCTCGACCGGGGGAGGCCGCGACGACCTCGCCGTGCGGCTCGCGATCGCCGCGAGCCTGCCCGGCGTCGGCGTCGACCGCCTCATCGCCGCGCAGCGCGCCTCGCTCCTGCGCCGTCGCGCGGCGGCGTCTGGCGCCGACGACGGACCCCTGGCGCCCGAGGCGGCCCTGCTCGTCTCGCGTGCGGCGGCGCGGATCGACGAGGAGCTCGCGTGGCTCGACGAGGCGGCCCGCCTTGCCTCGGCGATCGTCCCGGTCGGCCTCGCGGAGCCGCCACCACGCGGGCGCCGCCGTCACGCGGAATGACAGCCTTGTGATTCCGCGGCGGCCGTGTCATCCTGGACCCGGCGTCAGCCGCACAATCGAACACGCGTCGCGCACCATTCACGGGTCGAAGGGGAAGTCGTACCCGACGGAATGGAGAAGAACGTGACGGCAACCATGGCCAGTGCCGGAACGGCGCGTGGCGTGCTTTTCGTGCATTCAGCCCCTCGCGCGCTCTGCTCGCACATCGAGTGGGCCGCTGGCGGCGTCGTCGGGCGTCCGCTGAGCTTCGCCTGGCGCGCCCAGCCCGTCCTTCCCGGCTCGCAGCGCGCGGTCGTCGTCTGGGATGGCGACCCCGGCACCGGGGCACGCCTGGCCTCCGCCCTCCGCGGCTGGGAGCACCTGCGCTACGAGGTCACCGAGGAGGCGACCGCGGGCGCGGACGGCAGTCGCTGGATGCACACGCCAGACCTCGGCATCTTCCACGCGCAGATCGACTCGGTCGGCAACACCGTGATCCCGGAGGATCGCATCCGCTCGGCCATGGACCTCGCGGGCGCGAACGCCTTCGAGCTCCATCGCGAGCTGCGGCTCGCCCTCGGGCAGGCCTGGGACGACGAGCTCGAGGTCTTCCGGATCGCCCACGAAGACGCGCCGGTGGTCTGGCTGCACCGCGCCGGCTGACCCCGGCGCGGCCGCCAGGCTAGACGCTACGGAACGCCACCACGGCGTTGTGCCCGCCGAAGCCGAACGAGTTCGAGATCGCGAGCTGCGGCTCGTCGCCGAGCGGTCGGGGCGCGGTCACCACGTCGAGCGGGATCTCGGGATCCTGCTCCGTGAGGTTGATCGTCGGCGGCGCCGTGCGCTCGGTGAGGGCGAGGATGGTGAAGACCGCCTCGAGCGCGCCCGTGCCGCCGAGCAGGTGCCCGGTGGACGCCTTCGTCGCCGACACCGGGATGGTGTGCACCCGATCGCCGAAGACGGACAGCAGCGCCCGGTACTCGGCGATGTCGCCGACCGGGGTGCTCGTCGCGTGCGCGTTGATGTGCGTGACGTCGTCCGGCGTCGCGCCGGCCTGGCCGAGCGCGAGATGCACCGCCCTCGAGGCGCCCCACCCCTCCGGGTCCGGCGCGGTGATGTGGTACGAGTCGCTCGTCACGCCGCCGCCGGCGAGCTCGGCGTAGATTCGCGCGCCGCGCGCGAGCGCGTGCTCCTCGGTCTCGAGCACGATCGCGGCGGCGCCCTCGCCCATGACGAAGCCGTCGCGCTGCAGGTCGTAGGGCCGCGACGCCGTCGCGGGGTCGTCGTTGCGCTTCGAGAGCGCCTGCATCGACGAGAAGGAGGCGAGGGTGATCGGGTGGATCGCCGACTCCGAGCCGCCCGCGACGACGACGTCGGCGAGGCCGGCCTGGAGGTGCTCGTAGGCGTTGACGATCGACTCGGTGCTCGAGGCGCACGCGGAGGCGACGGTGCGCGAGAACGCGCGGGCGCCGAGGTGCATCGACACGGCGGCGGACGCCGCGTTCGGCATGAGCATGGGCACCGTCATCGGCAGGACGCGTCGCGGGCCCTTCTCGCGGAGCGTGTCCCACGCGTCGAGGAGCGTCCAGAGCCCGCCGATGCCCGTCGCGAAGTCCACGCCGAGCCGCTCAGGCGCGACGTCGGGCGCGCCCGCGTCGGCCCAGGCCTCGCGGGCGGCGATGAGCGCGAACTGGCTCACCGGGTCGAGGCGCTTGACCTCGGTGCGCTCGAGGACCTCCTCCGGGCGGACGATCGCCTCGGCGGCAAACGTCACCGGCAGGTCGAACGGCTCGAGCCAGGGGTGGTCGAGGGCAGCGGCGCCGGACGCGCCGGCGAGCAGCGCCTCCCAGGACGCGCGGGCGGTGCCCCCGATCGGCGACGTCGCGCCGATGCCGGTGACGACGATCTTCTTGGTCATCTCATCCTCCGTGGGTGGTCGGCGCCTGGCGCCGGTGCATCGACGGCCGGGGTCCCACACGGGACCGCCGGCCGTCGGTGTGGCGTGGGCTCAGCCCTGGGCGCTCACGATGAAGCTGACGGCGTCGCCGACGGTCTTGAGGTTCTTGACCTCCTCGTCGGGGATCTTGACGTCGAACTTCTCCTCGGCGTTGACGACGATCGTCATCATCGAGATGGAGTCGATGTCGAGATCGTCGACGAAGGACTTGTCCAGCTCGACCACGTCCGTCGCGATGCCGGTCTCGTCGTTGATGAGCTCCGCCAGGCCGGCGAGGACTTCTTCGGTGGACAGTGCCATTGATCTCTCCTTGAGGGTGTTGATGACCGGTTCGAGTTTAGGGGAGCACCACGACCTGGGCGCTGTAGACCAGGCCCGCGCCGAATCCGATGAACAGCGCGAGGCCGCCGGAGAGCTCCGGGTGCTCGTGCAGGAGACGGTGCGCGGCGAGCGGCACGGAGGCCGCCGAGGTGTTGCCGGTCGTCTCGATGTCGCGGCCGATGAGCACGTGCTCCGGCAGCTTGAGCTGCTTCGCGAGCTCGTCGATGATCCGCATGTTCGCCTGGTGGGGGACGAACGCGGCGAGGTCGTCCGCGGTGACGCCGGCGGCGTCGAGCGCCTGCTTGGCGACCTTCGCCATCTCCCAGACCGCCCAGCGGAAGACGGTCTGGCCGTCCTGGCGCAGCGTCGGCCAGCCGGTCCGTCCGTCGCGGAAGTCGATGAGCGTGGCGTTCGTGCCGACCGCGCCGGCCTTCGAGCCGTCGGAACCCCAGATCACAGGGCCGATGGCGACCGTCTCGCTCGGGCCGAGGACGACGGCGCCGGCGCCGTCGCCGAGCAGGAACGAGATGGTGCGGTCGGTCGGCTCCACGAGGTCGGAGAGCTTCTCGGCGCCGACGACGACGGCGTAGTGGGCCGAGCCGGCGCGGATGAGCGCGTCGGCCTGGGCGACGGCATAGCTGAATCCGGCGCAGGCGGCGTTCGAGTCGTAGGCGGCGGCCGGGTTCGCGCCGATGCGGTCGGCGACGACCGCCGAGATCGACGGCGTCTGCTGCACGTTCGAGATCGTCGCGACGATGACGAGGTCGATGAGGGCGGGCTCGACGCCGGAGGCGGCGACCGCCTCGAGCGCGGCCTCGGTCGCGAGATCGATCGCGAGCCGGCCCTCGGAGGCGCGGGTGCGCGTGACGATGCCGGTGCGCTGGCGGATCCACTCGTCGCTGCTGTCGATCGGCCCGACGAGGTCGTCGTTCGGGACGACGCGGTCGCCGCGCGCCGCGCCGAAGGCGAGGATGCGGGCGCCGACGGGCCCCGTGGTCTGCGCGAGCGCTGGGGTGGTCATGCGGCCTCCTCGATGAGTGCGACGGCGGCGGCGAGATCCTCCGGCGTCTTGATCGCCACGGTCGGCACGCCCTTGAGCGCGCGCTTCGCGAGCCCGACGAGCGTGCCTGCTGGCGTGAGCTCGATGATCCCGGTGACTCCGGCCGCCGCGAAGCCGGCCATGCAGCGGTCCCAGCGCACCGGCGAGGCGACCTGGCCGACGAGCAGGTCGATCGCCGTCGATCCGGAGGTCACGACCGAGCCGTCGTGGTTCGTCCACAGCGTGCCGATCGGGTCGGTGGGCGCGACCTCGGCGGCGGCCTCGCGCAGCGCCGCGACGGCGGGGGCCATGAAGCGCGTGTGGAAGGCGCCGGCGACCTGCAGCGGGATCACGCGCGTGCCGGCCGGCGGGTCGGCCGAGAGGGCCGACAGCGCGTCGAGCGCTCCGGCGGCGACGATCTGGCCACCGCCGTTCATGTTCGCCGGGGTGAGGTCGAGCGCGGCGAGGCGGCCGACGACGTCGCCCTCGTCGCCGCCGATGACGGCGCTCATCCCGGTCGGCTCCGCCGCGGCGGCAGCGGCGGCCATCGCGCGGCCTCGGACGCCGACGAGGCGCATCCCCTCGTCGGCCGAGAGGACGCCGGCGCCGACGAGCGCGGCGATCTCGCCGACGGAGTGGCCGGCGATCCCCGCCGGCCTCGGCGCGCCGACGGCGGCGAGCTCGGTCTCGAGCGCCGCGAGCGCGAGCAGGCTCGCGGCGACGATGAGCGGCTGGGCGACGGCGGTGTCGCGGATCGTGTCGGCGTCGGAGACGGTGCCGTGGGCCACGAGGTCGACCCCGGCGGCCGCGCCGTAGCCCTCGAGGCGCGCACGCGCGCCGTCGAGCTCGAGCCACGGGGCGAGGAATCCGGGGGACTGGGAGCCCTGACCGGGGGCGACGACGACGATCACTGCTCCATCCTGCCAACATCCGCGCCGGATCGGCTGGAGGACATGGCACAAGCGCGCATCGGAACGCTGTCGTGTCTCGACAACTCCGGGCGATGCGCGGGCCCGACGGGGGTGCCGAGGCCCGCACGAGCCCGTGCCGGTGGGTCGACGGGGCCCCGCGGCATCCCTGCGGCCCTCGGATCCGGCCTCAGCGCGGACGGCGCTGACCGGCGTCGGGCTCGGCGATCGAGCCGATGATGAGCGCGGACTGCAGGATGAGCGCCTCGCGCGCGCCGGTCGCGTCCCAGCCGATCGTCTCGGTGATGCGCTTGAGGCGGTACCGCACCGTGTTCGGGTGCACGAAGAGCTCGCGCGCGGTCGCCTCGAGTGAGCGGCCGTTGTCGAGGTAGCTCCACAGCGTCGCGAGCAGGTCGGTCGACTGCTCCTTGAGCGGGATGTAGATCCGGTTGACGAGCGCGGCGCGCGCGAGCGCGTCGCCAGCGAACGCCCGCTCGGGCAGGAGGTCGTCGGCGAGCGTCGGCCTCGGGGCGGTGCGCCACGCCCGCGCGACCGCGAACCCGGCGAGCGCCGCCTTCGCGCTCTTCGCCGCGTCGACGAGCGCGGGGACCTCGGGACCGAGCACGAGGTGCCCGTCGCCGAACCACGGCTCGAGCTGCTCGGCGATCTCGAGGAACGGGCGCAGCTGCGCGTCGTCGCGCTGGTCGGACGGCGGCTCGGCGCGGCCGATGACGACGACGAGCCGGTTGCCCTGCACGCCGATGAGCACGTCCGCGGTGAGGTGGCGCGCCGTGCGGCGCAGCTGGTCGACCTCGACCTGGCGCGGCGCGACGCCGACGAGCACGCACACCTCGCCGTGGCCGTTCCAGCCGAGCGCGGCGATCCGGCTCGGCAGCTCGCTGTCGTACTTGCCCGTGAGGATCGAGTCGACGACGAGCGCCTCGAGCCTGGCATCCCAGAGGCCGCGGGATTCGGCGGCGCGCGCGTACACGTCCGCGGCGGCGAAGGCGATCTCGCGCGAGTAGAGCAGGATCGCCTCGCGCAGCGCGACGTCCTCGCCGGCGATCCGATCCTCGACGACCTCGACGGTCGTGCGGATGAGCTGGAGCGTCTGCTGCAGCGAGACCGAGCGCAGCAGCTCGCGGGGCGCCGTGCCGAAGACGTCGGCCGCGATCCACGGCGTCGACTTCGGATCCTCGTACCAGCTGATGAGGCTCGCGATGCCCGACTGGGCGACGAGGCCGACGGCCGAGCGCCGCCCTGGCGGCATGTCGCCGTACCAGGGCAGCGTCTCGTCGAGTCGCTTCAGCGTCGCGGTCGAGAGCTCGCCCGAGATGGAGCGCAACCAGGCGAGCGTCTGCTCCTTCGTTCGAGGCACCTCAGCAGGCTAGACCCTCTCGCCGTCAGCTCTCGCCGCCGGCGTTGCCCGTCGTGCCGGCGGTGACGTCGAAGAGCCGGTAGTGCTCGATCGCCTTCGCCGGCAGCGACGGGTCGACCTCGTCGCGCTTGGCGAGCGCCTGGAGGGCGCGCACGACGATCGACGGGCCGTCGATGAAGAAGTGGCGCCGCGCCGCCGCCCGCGTGTCCGAGAAGCCGAAGTCGTCGGCGCCGAGCGTGAGGAAGTCGCCTGGCACGAACGGCCGGATCTGGTCGGGCACCGCGTGCGAGAAGTCGCTCACGCCGATGAACGGCCCCACCGTGCCCGAGAGCCGCTGAGTGACGTACGGCACGCGCGCCGGCAGCTCCGGGTGCAGGTAGGCGTGCGCGTCGGCATCGAGGCCGTCGCGCCGCAGCTCCGTCCACGACGTCACCGACCAGACGTCGGCCGAGACGCCCCAGTCGGCGGCGAGGAGCTGCTGCGCCTCGAGCGCCCAGGGCACGGCGACGCCGGAGGCGAGCAGCTGCGCCTTCGGGCCGAACGCGGTCGACGCGTTGACGAGGTGGATGCCGCGGACGATGCCCTCGACGTCGACGTCCTCCGGCTCGGCCGGCTGCACGATCGGCTCGTTGTAGACGGTGAGGTAGTACATGACGTTCGGGTCCGGGTGCGTCCCGCCGTACATCCGGTCGATGCCGGCGCGCACGATGTGGGCGATCTCGTAGCCGTATGCCGGGTCGTAGGAGACGACCGCCGGGTTCGTCGCCGCGATGAGCGGCGAGTGGCCGTCGGCGTGCTGGAGGCCCTCGCCGGTGAGCGTCGTGCGGCCGGCGGTCGCGCCGATGATGAAGCCGCGCGCCATCTGGTCGCCTGCGGCCCACATGGCGTCGCCGGTGCGCTGGAACCCGAACATCGAGTAGAAGACGTAGACCGGGATGAGCGGCTCGCCATTCGTCGCGTACTGGGTGCCAGCGGCCGTGAAGGCGGCGAAGGCGCCGGCCTCGTTGATGCCGACGTGGATGATCTGCCCCTGCGGCGACTCCTTGTAGGCGAGCAGGAGCTCGCGGTCCACCGACGTGTAGGTCTGCCCCTTGGGGTTGTAGATCTTCTGCGTCGGGAAGTAGGAGTCCATGCCGAAGGTGCGCGCCTCGTCCGGGATGATCGGGACGATCCGCTTGCCGAAGTCCGGCGCGCGCAGGAGGTCCTTGAGCAGGCGGGCGAACGCCATGGTCGTGGCGATCTCCTGCTTGCCGGAGCCCTTGCGCGCGATGTCGTACGCCGAACCCTCGGGGATCTGGACCGCGGTGTGCGTCGAGCGGCGCTGCGGCACGTAGCCGCCGAGCTCGCGGCGACGCTCGTGGAGGTACTGGATCGCCGGGTCGGACTCGCCCGGGTGGTAGTACGGCGGCGCGTAGGGGTCGGCCTCGAGCTGCGCGTCGGTGATCGGGATGCGCATGACGTCGCGGAACGACTTGAGGTCGGCGAGCGTCATCTTCTTCATCTGGTGGGTCGCGTTGCGGCCCTCGAACGTCGGGCCGAGGCCGTAGCCCTTGATCGTCTTCGCGAGGATCACGGTCGGCTGGCCGGTGTGCTCGACGGCGGCCTTGAAGGCCGCGTAGACCTTGTGGTAGTCGTGGCCGCCGCGCTTGAGGTTCCAGATCTGCTCGTCCGTGTAGTCGGCGACCATCGCGGCGGTCCGCGGGTCGCGGCCGAAGAAGTGCTCGCGGACGAACGCGCCGCTCTCGGCCTTGTAGGTCTGGTAGTCGCCGTCCGGCGTCGCGTTCATGAGGTCGCGGAGGGCGCCGTCGTGGTCGCGCTCGAGCAGCTCGTCCCACTCGCGGCCCCAGACGACCTTGATGACGTTCCAGCCGGCGCCGCGGAAGAAGCTCTCGAGCTCCTGGATGATCTTGCCGTTGCCGCGGACCGGGCCGTCGAGGCGCTGCAGGTTGCAGTTCACGACGAAGGTGAGGTTGTCGAGCCCCTCGTTCGCCGCCCACTGCAGGGCGCCGCGCGACTCGACCTCGTCCATCTCGCCGTCGCCGAGGAAGGCCCAGACGTGCTGGTCGGAGGCGTCCTTGATGCCGCGGTTGGTGAGGTACTTGTTCGACTGGGCCTGCCAGATCGCGTTGATCGGGCCGAGGCCCATCGAGACCGTCGGGAACTGCCAGAAGTCGGGCAGCAGCCGCGGGTGCGGGTAGGAGGGCAGGCCGAACGGGGCCCGCGACTTCTCCTGCCGGAAGGCGTCGAGGTGCGACTCGGTGAGCCGGCCCTCGAGGAAGGCGCGCGCGTACATGCCGGGGGAGGCATGGCCCTGGTAGAAGATCTGGTCGCCGCCGCCGACGTGGTCGCGGCCGCGGAAGAACCAGTTGTGGCCGACCTCGTAGAGCGCGGCGGAGGACGCGTAGGTCGAGATGTGCCCACCGACCCCGATGCCGGGGCGCTGGGCGCGGTGCACGGTGATCGCGGCGTTCCAGCGGATCCAGGCGCGGTAGCGGCGCTCGAGCTCCTCGTCGCCGGGGAACTCCGGCTCGTCGCCGGCGGCGATCGTGTTGAGGTAGTCCGTCGTCGGGACCATCGGGACACCGAGGTGCAGGTCCTTCGAGCGCTTGAGCAGGCTCAGCATGACCTCGCGGCCGCGCTGGTGCCCGCGCTCGTCCACGAGCACCGAGAGGGAGTCGACCCACTCGGACGTCTCATCGGGATCCCGATCGACGTATCCGGCGGAGTAAGGGTCCTGGTCGTGCACCGTCATCGTCGACCTCGTTTCCGGGGGTGGCAGAAGGGAGGCGACCGATCGATCCGATCGGCCGTGCGCACCGCATCCGGATGGGACCGGGTCTGGACCGCGCGTGGTGGGGGCGCCCAACGATCCTAGCCCCGCCCCGCGGGCGGTCGGGACTAGCCTGGACGCATGGCCTTCGAGGATCTGACCCCGCTGTCCGTCGGCGACACCGCACCCGACTTCGAGCTCACCGACCAGCACGGTCGCGCCATCCGGCTCTCGGACGTGATCGTCGGCAAGCCCGCCGTCATCGCGTTCGTCCCCGCCGCCTTCACCGGCATCTGCACGGGGGAGTTCTGCGAGCTGCGCGACAACATCGAGCTCTTCAGCGAGACGTCGGTGCAGCTGCTCGGCATCAGCTGCGACCCGAAGGCGGCGCTGCGGGTCTGGGGCGACCACGAGGGCTACGACTTTCCGCTCCTGTCGGACTTCTGGCCGCACGGCGCCGTCGCCAGGCAGTTCGGCGTGTTCCTCGAGGACCGGGGGATCGCCACGCGCGCGACGTTCGTCGTCGACGGCACCCGCACCATCCGCGCCGCGTTCGTGAACCCGCCAGGCGAGGCCCGCCCGATCTCCGCCTACCGCGAGGCGCTCGCCGCCCTCGGGTAACACGGGGTCATCCTGCGCGGGCCGACCCTCGGAGCGCGTACGCTACTGGGGGCCGCTGCGCGCGGCCGTCAGCGACCGCCGAGCCCGGCACCCGCTGCGCCGCGGCATTCCGTCCGCGGCGCCGACGCGACGACAGGGCTTCGAGATGACCGACGGCGATGCCGTGAGCGGGGACGCGACGTCCCGCCCGCCGCACTCGTTCGAGCTGTTCCCGCCGCGCTCCGACGCGGCGGCGCTCGCGCTCGGCCGCACCATCGACCGGCTCGCGGCGACCGACCCCGACTTCTTCTCCGTCACCTTCGGCGCGAACGGCTCGACGCGCGAGCGCTCGCTCACGGTGCTCACATACATCCTGCGGAACACCGCGATCCGCCCGATGGCACACCTCACGTGCGTTGGCAGCACGCACGCGGATGCGGCGGCGCTCGTGCGCGAGTTCCTCGACGCGGGCATCCACGACTTCCTCGCGCTGCGCGGCGACCCGCCGAAGGACGCCGACCCCGACGCCCCGGACGTCTTCGGCGGCGCCGCCGAGCTCGTCCAGCTCATCTACCGCGTCGAGCAGGAGCGCGAGCCCTACACGCAGCAGCGGCTCGAATGGTACCCGGACGCGGCGAGGCTCACCGCTCGCCCGCGGGTCGCGACCGTCGCCGTCGCGGCCTTCCCCTCCGGCCACCCGAGGCAGCGCTCGCGCTGGCAGGACGTCGACGCGCTGCTCGCGAAGCAGGTCGCGGGCGCGACGCTCGCGATCACCCAGCTCTTCTGGCGCGCCGACGACTACCTGGAGTACGTGGACCGCGCCCGCGCCGCCGGGGTGACGATCCCGATCCTGCCTGGGCTCGCCCCGATCACCCGCGCCGCGCAGTTGCGGAGGATCGCCGAGCTCAGCGGCCACGAGGCGCCCCCGTCGCTCGTCGCAGCGATGGCGGCGGCGGACGACGACGAGGCCGCCGAGATCGGCATCGCGCACACCGCGGGGCTCGCCTCGGAGGTGCTCGCCGGCGGTGCGCCGTCGACCCACTGGTTCACCTTCAACCAGCACGACGCCGTCGTGCGCGTGCTGCATGCCCTCGACCCATCCACCCCAGCCCACACAGGAGCAGATCGATGACCAACGCGTTCCCCACCGGGACGATCCTCGGCTACCCCCGCATCGGACGTCGCCGCGAGCTCAAGTTTGCCGTCGAGTCGTACTGGAAGGGCGAGATCGACGCTGCCGAGCTCGAGCGTCGCGCGGCGGCGCTGCGGGCCGCGACCCGCGACCGCCTGCTCGGGCTCGGGCTCACGGCGCCCTCGGCCATCCCCGGGTCGTTCTCGTACTACGACCAGGTGCTCGACGCCGCGGTCGCGCTCGGCGCCGTGCCGGCGCGCTTCGCCGACGTCGTCGCCGAGGACGGCTCGGTCGACCTCGCGGGCTACTTCACGATCGCGCGCGGCGAGGGCGACCGTCTGCCGGTCGAGATGACGAAGTGGTTCGACTCGAACTACCACTACTCCGTGCCGGAGATCGGGCCGGACACCGCCTTCCGCCTCGCCGGCCGCCGCATCGTCGACGAGTTCCTCGAGGCGAAGGCCGCCGGTGTGCTCACCCGTCCCGTCGTCGTCGGCCCCGTCACCTTCCTGCTCCTGTCGAAGGCCGCCGAGGGCGCGCAGGAGGGCTTCGCGCCGCTGACGCGCATCGCCGACGTCGCCGAGGTCTACGCGCAGCTGCTCGCCGAGCTCGCCGCCGCCGGCGCCGAGTGGGTGCAGCTCGACGAGCCCGGCCTCGTGAACGAGAACGTCGACGTCGACCGCGCCGAGATCCTCGACGCCGTGCGCGTCGCCTACGCGCGCATCGCGGGTGGGACCGACCGGCCGGCGATCCTCGTCGCCGCGCCGTATGCGAGCCTCGGCGACGCACTGCCCGTGCTCGCGGCGACGGCGGTCGAGGCGATCGCCGTCGACCTCGTCCGCGGGGAGCTCCCGAGCGGCCTGGACGCCGCGACGTCCGAGGCGCTCGCCGGCAAGACCCTCGTCGGCGGCGTGCTCGACGGCCACAACATCTGGCGCGAGGACCTCGGCGCGGCGTTCGCCGAGCTCGAGTCGCTGCGCGCGCTCTCGCCCACCGTCGCCGTCGCCCCGTCGACCTCGCTCTTCCACCTGCCGCACGATGTGCAGGACGAGCCGGACCTCGACCCGCGCATCGCCTCCTGGCTCGCCTTCGCCGACCAGAAGATCGAGCAGACGCTCGTGCTCGCCCGCGGGCTCGTCGAGGGCCGTGCGGCGATCGCCGACGACATCGCCGCGTCGCAGGCCGTGCTCGCCGACCGCGCGTCCGCTCCCGGCGTCCGCGACGGCGCCGTGCGCGCGCGCACCGTCGCCCTCACCGACGCGGACCGGCGTCGCGTCGACTACGACATCCGCGTCGCCGCCCAGGCCGCGCGCCTGCCGCTGCCGCCGCTGCCGACCACGACGATCGGCTCGTTCCCGCAGACCGGCGAGATCCGCCGCGCCCGCGCCCGCTTCGGCAAGGGGGAGATCGACGAGGCCGCATACGAGGGCTTCCTCCGCGAGGAGATAGAGCGCGTCGTGCGGCTCCAGGAGGACCTCGACATCGACGTCCTCGTGCACGGCGAGCCGGAGCGCAACGACATGGTGCAGTACTTCGCCGAGCTGCTCGACGGCTTCGCCGTCACGAAGAACGGCTGGGTGCAGTCCTACGGCTCGCGCGCGACGCGTCCCTCGATCCTCTGGGGCGACATCGCCAGGCCGACCCCGATGACGGTCGCCTGGTCGGCGTACACGCAGACGCTCACCGAGCGTCCCGTCAAGGGCATGCTCACGGGCCCGGTGACGATCCTCGCGTGGTCGTTCGTGCGCGACGACCAGCCGCTCGGGGAGACCGCCGACCAGGTCGCGCTCGCCCTGCGGGACGAGATCGCCGACCTCGAGGCCGCCGGGATCGGCATCGTCCAGGTCGACGAGCCGGCGCTGCGCGAGCTCCTGCCGCTGTCGAAGGCGGCCCAGCCCGCCTACCTCGACTGGTCGGTCGGCTCGTTCCGTCTCGCGACCTCGGGCGCGCTGCCGGACACGCAGATCCACACGCACCTCTGCTACTCGGAGTTCGGCGTCGTCATCGACGCGATCCGCGACCTCGACGCCGACGTGACGAGCATCGAGGCCGCCCGCTCGAAGATGGAGGTCGTCGGCGACATCGACCGCAGCGGGTTCGACCACGGCGTCGGCCCCGGCGTCTACGACATCCACTCCCCGCGCGTGCCGAGCGAGGACGAGCTCGTCGGTCTGCTGCGCACGGCGCTCGGCGGCGTGCGCGCCGACCGACTCTGGGTGAACCCGGACTGCGGGCTCAAGACGCGCGGCTACGACGAGACGGTCGAGAGCCTGCGCAACCTCGTCGCGGCGACGAAGGTCGTGCGCGCCGAGCTCTGACGCCCGGCTCGTGATCGCGCGGTCAGCCGAGGGTGTTGACGGACCGCGCGATCACGAGCGCGAGCATCGCGAAGCCGGTGAGCGACTGCCAGCCCATGAGCAGCTTCGCCGTGTGCGTCAGCGGCATCGCATCGGTCGGGCTGAACGAGGTCATGTTCGTCAGCGCGACGTAGCCGTAGTCGACGAACGCCGGCTCCCAGCGGTGCAGGGGATCCTCGCCCTCCTCCTGCTGCGGGAACCGGAAGTGCCGCGGCGCGTCGTCGGCGACGCCCTCGACGCGCCTGGCCACGGGGCCGCCGCGGTCGAGCTCCCAGAAGATCAGCGCGAAGACGACGACCTGCACGAGCCAGATCCCGGCCGCGTTGAGGAGCATCCGGAGCCCGTCAGCGCCGCCGTCGACCAGGGCGACGAGGATCTGGATGACCGTGATCTGCGCCATGATCGCGAAGAAGGCGGCGACGAGGATCCCGAGCCGCCGAGACCAGCGGGTCTGCCGCGAGAGTCGATGCGGGTTGACGACGACGAGCGGCACGAGGCCGATCACGACGACCGCGGCGACGATCCACGCCGGCACGACGCGGAGGTCGTTGTCGACGAGCACGAAGAGCGTGAGGGCCCCGGCCATGGCGACGACGACGGGCCAGCGATGCTCGGCGGGGAGCGCCTCGGCGCCCGCGGTCGTCGGCTCGGTCGCGGGGGGCGCGCTCATGGTCGAAGTCTAGGTCGCGGCCCGTACGATGGAGCAGCACCGGGCCGTTAGCTCAGCTGGAAGAGCGCCACGCTTACACCGTGGATGTCGGGGGATCGAGGCCCTCACGGCCCACGCGTCCGGCCGGGGTACGCGCTCGCGCGCGAGTCGACGTGCCCCCGGGCCGGTCCGCTCTCAGCTCGCGAGCGCGACCGCGATCCGCGCGGCGAGCCGGGCGTTGTGCTCGACGAGCGCGATGTTCGACTCGAGGCTGCGGCCGTCCGTGAGCTCGAGCACCCGCTGGAGCAGGTATGGCGTGACGTGCTTGCCGCTGATGCCGCGCGCGTCCGCGTCGGCCTGGGCCTGCGCGATGACGCCGGCCATCTCCTGCTCAGGGATCTCCGCGGCCTCCGGGATCGGGTTGGCGATGAGCATGCCCCCGTCCATCCCGGCGGAGCGCCTCGTGCGCTCGAAGCGCGCGATCGCCTCGGGGGTGTCGAGCCGCAGGGGCGCGGCGACGGGGGAGGTGCGCGACCAGAACGCGGGCATGACGTCGGTGCCGTAGCCGACGACGGGCACGCCGAGGCTCTCGAGCCGCTCGATCGTCTTCGGGATGTCGAGGATCGCCTTGGCGCCGGCGCAGACGACGATCACGTCCGTGCGGCCGAGCTCGGTGAGGTCGGCCGACTCGTCGAAGGAGTGCTCGGCGCCCTTGTGGACGCCGCCGATCCCGCCGGTCGCGAAGACGCCGATCCCGGCGAGCGCGGCGCCGATCATCGTCGCGGCGACGGTCGTGCCGCCGGTGAGCCCCTCGGCGATCGCGAACGCGAGGTCGGCCCGCGAGAGCTTGCGGGCGTCCTGGGTCGCGGCGAGGCCGTCGAGCTCGTCGGCGGGCAACCCGATGCGCAGCACGCCGTCGACGACGGCGATCGTCGCCGGCACGGCGCCCTCGGCGCGGATGATCGCCTCGACCGCCTCGGCCATCTCCCGGTTGCGCGGGTACGGCATCCCGTGGGTGAGGATCGTCGACTCGAGCGCGACGACCGGGCGGCCGTGCGCGAGCGCGTCGGCGACCTCCTCGGTGACGGTGGCGTGGTCGCCGAGGGCGCGGAGTGCGGCGGGGAGGGGAACGGTCATGGCAGGGGTCCTTCCGTGGCGACGGCGTCGAGCCGGTGGTGGTCGTCGGCGAGTCGACGCCGGGTGAGGCCCGTCGGGGCGACTCCGGGCGACTCGGCGGTGATGGCGGCGGCGAGGGCACCCTCGCGGGCGGCGTCTGGCAGCGCGAGGCCGCGCAGCAGTCCGCTGATCGTGGCGGCGATGAGCGCGTCCCCAGCGCCCGTCACGTCGACGACCTCGGCGCGCACCGCCGCCGACCACCAGGCCGCGTCGGCAGTGCGGACGACGTG